>Ga0315545_1000371_pt1 | contig 48378 bp, 41 predicted proteins | sample SalMarSW160210MG_FD_203096 | JGI IMG/M metagenome (GOLD analysis project Ga0315545, IMG submission 203096) | Salt marsh sediment microbial communities from the Plum Island Ecosystem LTER, Massachusetts, United States - Salt Marsh Sediment SW1602-10 ...
AATAGGGGACCGGCCTTCTATACAATACGATATATGCAAGGTATCAAAAGAAGAATAAGAAAAAAACAGAAGAGAAATCACCCAGAGATGTTTTCTGATGTTAATTTAAACAGGAGGTAAAAAAAGATTAATTTAACCCCACCCCTTGACACTTTTCAAAGAAGACCTGACCCCGTTAATATGTAAGTTATAGGAGTAAAAAATTTACTCTAAAATAGAAGTATCAACATACCAAATCGGTTAAGTTGTTAAATAGTTGAGTGGTTGAGTAGGAAAATAAAATTAAAAACTTTGTGTTCTTGGTGTCTTTGTGTGAGAAATTTAGTCATCGGTCACTGGTCGCTAGTCATTGGTCAAAAAAACAATTTGTGCTATTTGTGTAATTCGTTGTTTCTAATTTTGGGGAAGTGGGGTTAAACAAAAATATATATTCTTTTGTTGTTTTTCTCTGTGGTCTCTGTGTTTTTTTCTTTTCTCTGTGCTCTCTGTGGTTAAATGTTTTGGGGTTGGGAGCGGTTGACATTATTATATCTTTTAATATATTCCAGGCATGGATGAAACACTTGATCAGGTAAAATTCAGGGAAGAACATTTAGATGAATTAAAGAAGAGAAAGATAAATCCTTATCCTTATAAATTTGAGCGTACGCATACCAGCAAAGACCTGAAGCAAAACTTTGAGAGTCTTGAAAATAAAGAAGTGTCTGCTGCCGGCAGGGTTATGCGTATAAGAAGCCATGGTAAAAGCGCCTTTTTTGATCTTAAGGATTCTTTCGATTCCGTTCAGATTTATACTAGCAAGGACACTCTTGCAGATGGCTATGAGGTTGTCGGGTTGCTCGATATAGGAGATTTTGTCGGGGTGAAGGGAAAGTTAATGAAAACCAGAACGGGCGAGATTACAATATTAGTGGAAGAATTGACTGTTCTGGCTAAATCTTTGCATCCTTTACCGGAAAAATGGCATGGTCTTTCAGACAGAGAGGACCGATACAGAAAGCGGTATCTGGATCTTATTGCAAACAAGGAAAGCGAAGAAGTTTTCCAAAAACGAACACTTATAATTCAGGAAATAAGAAATTTCCTGAATGAGAGGAATTTTGTTGAAGTAGAAACCCCGATTCTTCAGCCTCAGTATGGAGGAGGTTTTGCAAAACCATTTAAAACTTATCAGGAATCGCTTAACAAAGATTTGTATCTCCGAATTGCGTATGAGTTGTATCTAAAGAGGTTGATAATAGGAGGTATGGAAAGAGTTTACGAGATAGGAAAAGATTTTAGAAACGAAGGTGTCGACCGGTTCCATAATCCCGAGTTTACCATGCTTGAACTTTATCAGGCTTACGCGGATTACTACGATATGATGGAAATCGTCGAGTCCCTTTTCGACCGTCTTCTGGAGTGTTTTGTTGGTTCAAAAGAATTAGAATATCAAGGTTCTAAGGTTTCTTTTAAAGATGGTTGGCAGCGACTTTCCTATTATGATGTGCTTTTAGAAAAAACGGGAGTTGATTTTAAAAATTTATCATTTGATGAGATCAAAAAGAAAGCTGCGGAGTTAAACGTAAGTGTGGATGGTCTTTATACTTCAGGTAAAATACTCGATGCGATATTCTCTGAAGTTGTAGAACCCACAATAGATAAGCCGGCTTTTATTATGGATTATCCAAAGGATATTTCTCCTCTTGCTAAAGATAAGAGAGGTGAAGAAGGGATTGTGGAAAGATTCGAGCCCTTCCTTTTTGGAATGGAAATCGGAAACGCTTATTCAGAGCTAAATGATCCGATCGAACAAAGGAAAAGGTTTGAAAGTCAATCGAAACTCAGGGAAAAAGGCGACCTTGAAACAGAATCTCTGGATGAGGATTTCCTTATGGCTATGTCTTACGGCATGCCTCCGACGGGTGGTCTGGGATTGGGTATCGATCGTATTATAATGATTCTTCTGAACCAGCCTTCTATCAGGGATGTAATCCTTTTCCCGCAGCTTAAGAGTAAATGACTGAAGATTTAGATAAGTTAAAAAAGATTGGTAAAACTTTAGAAAAACTTCCAAACAATTTTCCGGAAGCTGATTTTCCGATTGAATTTAAAACGCATGAGCTTACGTCATTGTGTCCCTTCACGGGGCATCCTGATTTTTATAAGCTTAAAGTAAGATACAGGCCGGATAAGTATATCGTGGAATTAAAGAGTGTAAAATTATATATTGAGAAATTCAGGAATCTAAAGACTACTCATGAAACACTTTTGAATATAATCTTCGAAGATTTCAAATCCTTATTATTTCCCAGATATCTTTTTGTTGAGTTGAAAGTCAATGTGCGAGGCGGTATAAAAACCACCCTGTGTCGAGAAGAAAACAGATCTTAGGTTTTAGGTCTTCGGTTTTAAGTTTTAGTTAAAACAACAAAAATAAATCCTGTAAATCTGCGTTTATCTGCGTCCTATTATCTTAGGATCTTTTGTCTAAAACATAACGAATATCTGCATGACGATAGCAGATGCCAATGCTACCGTTAGATTATCGTTTATTTCTATAGGCAGGGCTTCGGTGATAGTAGCCGCAATTGCACCAAAAATCAGAATTATAAGGTGGATTCGTATTCCAGTCCATTGAGAGAATATAAGCGCTATTACCATTACTGTTACAAAAAATGCCAGACTCCCTTCCAGGCTCTTATCTCCTATTTTTACTTTTCCGTATTTGGTTCCTACAATGGCGGCAGCCGCATCTCCGAAAAGCATATACACGAGACTCACAATTGCTACCGATTTGTTGAAAAGAGCTATAACTATTATATTTGAAATAAGAAGAGCTGTAGTTCCTGTAATCATACCCTGTCTAACTTTCAATATCCCTTTAGAATGTTCCGCGATTGTCCTCCAGAGGTTGGGAGAAATGTATCGCATTACTTCGAGAGTGGTCATTATACCCAGGAGATATAAAAGTAACATTTCGACAATTATTTTATTCGGCGAAAAATAGTAAAGTACAGGAAATACAATACCGGCTCCGATTCTAAAAAGTTTTCTTCTTTTTAATATCACTGATTTCCTCCCTTAATAGTTATACTAATCAAAATTTTCCTAAGAAAACAAACCACAGAGCCCACACAACTCCGCCCCGAAATATTTTACCACAGAGATCACAGAGTTTTTATTTATCTTTTTTCTCTGTGTACTCAGTGTTTTTTTCTTTTTTAACATAATTATTTCTCTGTGTACTCTGTGGTTAACCTTTTTTAAATGCATTTTAGCGGCCTTGCCGCGATATGAGTTCTTTGATTAAATCAATGTTTAAAAGAATGCCGAGGGTCAAAAATATCAGCACGAACGGAAGAAAAAGAGGCATGGAATTCCAGTAAAGCCATATCCAGAGTCCGAGAGCTATTAGGAATATCGGTAAAAATGTTTTCATAGAGCGTGGAACTTTCTGCAGCAGAAAGAAAGCTCCTATAGCTATAATAGAGAATTTTGGGAAGAGGTATATCATTACGCCTCCGGAAGAGGCGGCTCCTTTTCCTCCCTTAAAGCGTAGAAATAAAGAATAGCAATGTCCGATTACCGAGGATAGACCTGTTATGCCTGTCCAGAATTCATTTAACAGAAAAACTTTATCTGCTAATAGCATTGGTATTATTGCCTTAAGGGCATCCAGAACAAATACAAGAATACCCCAGAATTTTCCGATTTCCCTTGCGACATTACCTGCTCCGGGATTACCGCTGCCAGTATTTCTTATATCAACTTTTTTTAATTTTGAGATTATAACAGCGTTTGGAATAGAACCTAATATATATCCTGTGATTAAAGAAATTATAGTTTTAAAGGCTAGATTTTGTATACCCATTTCAAACCCAAATTATTAATAAAAGAAAATTAAAGAGATTTGGTTTTGTTTTTTCTATACCCTACCCCCTAAATCCTATACCCTAATTATTATAGCGGGGGTGGGATTCGAACCCACGACCTTTGGGTTATGAGCCCAACGAGCTACCTAACTGCTCCACCCCGCGTCAAACATAATATAGTTTGCGTGAATCCGTTGTCAACCCCCCATTTTTTTGAACCACAGAGTACATAAAAATAGTCACGAGTCGCCAGTCCAGTGGGCGTGTTGCTTAAAGACAGATTTAGTTTGCGTATTTAAGTATATTCCGATTGTTTCTGAAATATGCGTATATTTTTGCCAAGATAATAACCAATCGAAGATTAATTAAAAATAATTGGGACTTTTCCTTACCATTTGTCCGCTTTCAACATCTAAATAGGTATGTTTGATTAATATTCTTACGTTTTGAACTGCCGATATCATCCATTCTTGTATCTGTACTCTCCAATGCTCTCGCCATCGTGCCTTTTTTAAGTTATGCTGATTTTCTCCGTCCGCAAAACTCCCTTCCATTAAATGCCATCTCTTCTTTAAATCCCGTTTAGAACTTTGACTCATTGCTTCCTGTCTCATTTCATCTACATCTTTTTGCCGTTCGAGTCTATCGACTGTTCTCACTCCGGATTTCGATTTGGTACATTCAGAACGAAAAGGACAGACATCGCAGTCCTCTTTGCAACTCACATATTTTATCCTGTGTCTTTTTATATCATGTGATCTCCTGGTTAATCTCTTCCCCGCGGGACAAATAAAAGTATCGGTTTCCTCATCGTACTCAAATTTATCTGAAGAAAATATCCCCCTTCTTTTTCCACCCTTTACCTGGGTGGATTTTAAATCCTCAAAATGTGGTTTTATACCCTTTTCCTTACAGATGAGATAATTATCGGCTATACCATATTTGCTGTCTCCGACTCCTGTCTCTACTTTTATTTTTGTAGTATCTTCATGCATATCCACTAAAGGTTTAAACATCGCTCCGTCATCTACCGTACCGGATGAAACCATTCATAAGCTATCCCCTTAATATTTGTTTATAATAGGAAATACTTGCATTTACTTGATTCTCAATAATAAGTATATACTAAAAAACGGGAAAAGAAACCCTTTTTTCTGTTTCGGCAACACACCCACTGGTCATTAGTCAAAACAAAAAGAGAGCTGACAGCCTACAGCTTGTGGCACTCAAAAAAATTTTGCAGAAATTTTTTTGAGGGGGGTTGACTAAAAGATTATTTGTATAATATATCGGGATGTTAATTTAAAATAAAAAAAAGGAGGGATGACGATGGTAGTAAAAGTGGATAAAGAATTATGTATAGGTTGTGGTGTTTGTGTCCAGACTTGCCCTGAAGTATTTGAGTTTGACGACGAAGGCAAGGCTGAGGTTGTGGGTAATGGTGGATGCAATGGATGCGACTGTGAAGAAGTTGCAGATTCCTGCCCAACTGACGCGATTATAGTCAAAGGAGAAGGAATAGAAGAAGAAGAGGAAGAAGAATTCGAAGAGGAAGAAGAGGAGGAAGAAGAATAGAGCAGATTCGCCGAATCTGAGTTAAATAGGAAAATTGTCAGATAGTTGAATAGGGAAAAAATTTGTGCTATTTGTGCAATTTGTTGTTCCTCTTAGTTCTTGGGGGGGTGAGGTTTTTAAAAACAAAATATAATTTTTTGTTGTTTCTCTGTGTTCTCTGTGTTTTTGTTCTTTCTCTGTGCCCTCTGTGGTTAAATCTAGGGGTGGTGGGGTGGATACAAGCCTTGACAAAAATAGAGGTATAAATATATTTAGCGAGGGGCGGGAATAGCTCAGTGGGAGAGCGTCACCTTGCCAAGGTGAAAGTCGCGGGTTCAAATCCCGTTTCCCGCTCTTTTTTAGTTGGCGGCATAGCCAAGTGGAAAGGCGACGGTCTGCAAAACCGTTATCCCCCGGTTCGAGTCCGGGTGCCGCCTTAAATAATAAAACGTATCAGGAGGTTTAGTGCCAAATATAAAATCAGCAAAGAAAAGGGTTAGATTAGCGGAAGAAAATAGAAAAAGAAATAAGAGTGTCAGAACAAGAATAAAGAACATTACAAGGAAATTGAAGGAAGAGAAAGACCCTAAAAAGAAAGAAGAACTTCTTAAAGTTGCGTATTCGGTTGTGGATAAGGCTGTTAAGAAGAAGGTTATTCATAAGAACACGGCAGCAAGGAAAAAATCTCAATTTACCAGACTGATTAAGGAGAAGTAGCCAGAACAAGGCCGACAACTCTCTTGAAGCCCGCTTCTTTTAGTTGGTGAGCACATTCGTTCAGAGTACTTCCTGTTGTCAAAACATCGTCTATAAGTATAATACCGTTTTCAGGATTACCTTTAAAGTTTTTCAGTGTTTTTTCTCTTATTTCGTAAGCGCCTTTAACATTGTTAAATCTTTTTTCATAAGGTAAAGTCGTTTGAGAAGGAATATTGGCAGTCTTACGAAGGAGATTAATGCTTTTAAGTGAAGAAATTTTTGAAAATTCGGCTGCGAGTAGACGGCTTTGATTGTAGCCTCTTTCTTGTATTTCCGACTTTTTCATAGGAACCCAGGTCAAATAATTGATATTTCCTGCGTCGCTGCGGGAGCTGTAGTTGGAATACAGTTTCCTCGCAAGTCTTGCGGAAAGTGAAGGTCTGTTGCGGTATTTATATATTTTTATTATATCGGAGAAGGGAGGAACATAACTGCCGCAGCTTATTACGAAATCAAAATAAGGGTTTTCTTCCCGGCAGTCGCGGCAAATTTTGCCGGATTTAATGGTTTTGCCGCAAATCTTACATTTTTTCCCTGAAACGAAGTGAGTTTTGTCAAAACATCTCTGACATATTATCTCTGTTCTTACTAACTCGTTATCACAAATAGGGCAAAAAGGAGGGAAAATGAATTTTTCTAAATCGCCTAAGAATCTAAACAACGGATTCATTCTTAACTAGAATCAAGAGAGAAACCGAAATAGTCGAGACTAAGAATGATGTCCCTCCGTAACTTAGAAATGGAAGAGGTAAGCCCACGATCGGTAAAAGACCTATGGTCATTGCGATGTTTACCGTTATCTGCGACAGGAAATAAAAGAAAATACCGTAGGCAAGATATTTTCCGAAAGGTCTTTGTGCGTGTTGTGCGATGTTGAATATTCTGAAGAGAAATAGAGAGAGTAAAATAAGAATAAAAAGAGTACCCAGGAAACCGAATTCTTCACCGAGGACAGCAAATATAAAATCTGTTCTGGTTTGAGGCAAAAAACCGAGGTTTTTGATTGAACCGTTAAGATATCCTTTTCCTATTATTCCTCCCGACCCTATGGATATTTTAGATTGTAGTAACTGCCATCCTGCTCCTGTGGGATCCAGGGAGGGATTCAAAAAATTAAGGAGTCTGTCTCTCTGGTAAGGTTTTAGTAATTTATCGATAATGGGTGCAGAAGCACCTACAGCTAAATTTAAAAGAAAGACGCCTATGGAGTATCTTAGATCAATATCCGATATTATTATCGTTACTACAAGCAATATCATAAATAAAATCCAGGAAATTAGATGGAACCCGCATAGAAATGAAATTAACGGAGATGCAAAAAGTATATAACGCGGGATACTTATATTAAGAGTTCCGACCATACCGAGGAAGATGAAGAGAAAAATTGCTGATGTTCCTATATCGGGTTCTAAAAAAACAAGAAGCACAGGTATGGCTGTGATTATAATAGGTAGTCGCAGCTCCTTCATGTATATTCTTTCATATTCGAGCTTTGAAAAAATTTTTGCCATAAATATTATGAAGAAAACTTTTGTTACCTCGGAAGGTTGAAACTGAAAGTGCGCGATTTTGATCCATCTTCCTTCACTTCCGGGTGAGAAGGGAACAATGATAAGAAGAATTATGCCTATTATGTATAGAATTATGGCTATATCCTTTAATCCGTGTAGAGGATAGAAAAGCATAAGAAATCCCACAATTAAGGATATGCCTATCCATATTAAATGGTTTTTAAAAAATGTCTGGTCACCAGGATAGTTGGCTGTGTACTGCAAGAAAACTCCTGACACTAATAGTAAGGCGAGAAGAATAAGAAGATTTTTATCGAGTTTTATTCTTTTGTCCATTCCCATCTCTTTAATTTTACTTCCTGTCCTTTTATTTCCAAGTAAGCGTTAACCTTTTTGGATGGCGGGGGCATTTCTTTGACTCCCGTGAGCTTTAGTTTTGTTTTTCCCTTAGAAAGAAAGAATTCATTTTCTTCTTTTTCATAAACTACGTTATCGATCAGGAAAACAGGTGGGGGATTTTCATTGCCAAACGGTTCCATTTTGGTTGTCAATCCTTTTAACTCATCTGTTACTTCGCTCAAATTTAATTTTGAATCATATGTTTTTTTTGCTTTGTATTTTTTTAAAAGAAATTCAGTTTTTTCTTTGAATTCTTCTGTTTTTCCTTTCTTAAGTTTGAAGCCACACGCGCACTTATGCCCTCCGTAATCCATCAACAGGTCTTTTACTTCCCTGAGTACCGATAAAAGATCAAAGTCATCCGGACCTCTGCCTTCTCCTCTTATTTCTGACGCAGTAGAATATATTATAAAAATCGGCTTTTTACGATAATCCTTCGCTCTGTTTGCGACACTGCCCGCAATTTGGTAATCGAGGTCATTTTTAATTAATACCAGACTTCCTTTGTTTAATTCATTTCTAAAAGAAGAAAATGCTCCGCGAGCTCGCTTATCCCAATTTGAATATTTGGATTTTAACAGTTCGTAAGTATTTTCGGCTTCTTTTATAGTTTGGGCGGAGAGAAAATCCCAGGTAAGTTGTTCTCTCCCGGAGGCCAGAGGAATAATAGCTCTCGGGATATTTCTTTTGCCGGACAGGAAAGAAAAGGGTGGCTTTTCGGATTGTTTTAAACATTTTAGTCCTTCGTTGTATATTATTCTGTTTTCGTCAAGAAGAGGAACTTTGTCAATTATTGTTCCTATAAAAGCGAGCGCCGGTATTTCGGGTATCTCCATGGTCCATTCCGCGGTCTTTTTACCTTTATAATCCAGTAACATGCAATCTGCAAACTTAAAAGCCACTCCCGCTCCGCATAGATATTTATATCCGAAAGAGTTTAGTTTTGGATTTATTATCGTTGCTCTGGGGAGTTTTTCTTTTAATTCGTGGTGATCTGTTATAATTACATCCATGCCTTTTTTCTTAAGGTATTCTACTTCCATGATACTGCCTGATCCCGAGTCCACTGTAATGATGAGGTCTATGCCTTTTTTATGGGCTTTATCGATACCTTCCCGGGAAAGCCCGTAACCCTCTTTTTCTCTTTTGGGAATATAATGACTGACTTTAATTCCAAGAACTTCCTGGAATAGTATTTTCATGATAAAAGTAGAGGTTATACCGTCTACATCTTCATCTCCCCAGATTAGAATTTTTTTGCCGTTTTTGATATAATCCTGAATTTTCCGGGCTGCCGCTTTAAGGGTTTCATCCGCCGCTCGTAGGTTCTCGAAGTTGGGAACAAAAAAGCGCTCAAGGGTTTCCTGGCTGGTTACGTCTCTTTTTTGTAAGGTTTTCTTTATGCCCTTTGATAAATTTCTATATTCGATATTCACTTTTTTTCTATAAGTATATCGTCGAAAGGTTTTTCCTGGTAAACCCTGGCTTTACCTCTTCTTACTACTTCGAGGAGAGCAAAGAATAAACCTATTTTTTCTTGACTGTGCGCACCGGCTGTAATCTTAGAAAAAAGAAACTTTCCGAGTTTTTTTAGTTTTGTCATTAAGTTTTCGATTAAGTGGTCGATATGAAATAAAATTGTGGTTGGCGGATTGAAAGGGTCTTTCTTTTTTATTTTTTCCAGTAAGAATTTTAAGCCATTTATTGAAATATGAACTTCTTTCTCTATATCTGTATTCGGTCTTCCAAACATCGCGTTAGCGAGATTTAGTTCTTCTCCCAGGTAGATGCCTATACTTTTAAATTCTTTGTATTTGGTTAACTTTTCGATAAGCGACTCTTTTGTTTCAAAACCTTCTTCGCCTTCACCGGCTTCTTCTTCATTTGTGATTCCTTTTGCTTTTATAGCAAGAAGAGTAGCAGCGTACCTTATGAATTCTCCAGCTCCGTCGAAATCTATTTCCTCGAGATCCTTAACGAACAGAAGATATTCTCTTGTGATTCGTGAAAGAGATATATCTCGTATTGCCACTTCCTGTTTTCTTACCAGATACAGCAGAAGATCGAGAGGACCTTCAAATTCTTCGCAGGATACAAGATGGTTTTCGGCAATCATAATTTACCCATTATGGCTTTTGAAATATTATATATATGATAGTTTATTCTGTCTAAGTCGTTTAATAAGTCGAGATGTATAGCACTCGTATCGATACTTTCACGCTTTCCTTCTTTTAAACGCTCGATGTGGCTTTCTCTGAATTTTTTTAGCTTTTGTTCCGTTTCGCTTTGAGTGGAAAGTAAGTCGCTGGCTATATCCTTGTCCATGCTGGAAAGGGCAGCTTCTAGTTCCTTAATATTTGAAAGAATAATCTGGTGGTATTTTTTTATTTCATGGAATCCTTCATCAGAGAAAAAATAAGATTCTTTTATTTTCTTTTCGGCATATTTCATAATGTTTTTACTTATTAAATCTCCTATGTGTTCTATCTCGTTTCCTATTTTGAGTATCGTAACACATTTGTTGCTTTCTCTATTCGATAATTCTTGACCGAGAAGTTTAGAAGTGTATGAAGTTAATTCCTCCTGGTTCTTATCGACGATGTTATCCTTGGAGATTATAATCTTTCTTAGCGCATCATTATTATGTTTAAATACGTTTAGCGTTTCCTCGAACATGGTCCTTACGACCTCCATGGACTCACGTAAGACCTCATAAGATTTTGATATGGCAACTGTCGAAGAGGATAAAAAAAGAGGATCGAGTTTGAGTTTGGATTTTTCCACGCCGAATATTTTCTTTAAGAGTTTTGCGAGGGGGAAGCAAAAAGGTATTAAGATAAATCCCCAGATGTTTACGAGGGAGTGCAGGTTTGCAATGTCTCTTGAATCAGGTGTTAAGTTTTTAGGCAGGAGAAGTAGATAAAGAGATAAGCAAACGAATAATACTTTAAGAATCACATACCCGACACCCATTGCCTTATCTGAAGAAGATGAAAAACGAGTAGAACCGAGTAGTATCGAAAATGATGTTCCTATATTTACTCCTAATATTACCGGTATTACCGCCCTGAGATCGAGTACTCCGGCGAAAGCTATCATTAAACCAAGAACTCCCGCACTGGAATGAAAAATAAAGGTTAAAATAATAGAAGAGAAAAACAGCAAAACAGGATTTATATTATGGGTGATTATATTTTTTAGTGGTTGGATATTGTCTCTTATTAACCATATAGCGAAGAACATCAATCCGAATCCCAGGAGAATTCTCCCGATATAACTCAATTTTGTCTTTGATTGCCAGAGAATGAAACCGATTAAAACGATAATGGGACTGAACTGTATAATGTCTGTCGCTATTATCTGTACCGTGAAGGTGGAACCGAGTGCTGCGCCCGAGAGGACAATAAGCGCGGTTGAGAGTTTTATAAGAGAAGATTCAAGAAGCCCCAGTAACATTAATCCCGTTAAGGTACTGGACTCAAGAAGTACAGCAAGAATCATTCCCGAAAAATAAGCCAGGACTGGATTTCTTGTCATCCTCCAGAGCATCTGTCTTATTTTTTCACCGCTTAATCGGGAAAGACCTTTGTTTGTGTGATCGAGCCCCATTAGTATGAGGACAATTCCGATTATTACCGAGAGTATTAATTTAATTAGTTGCTGCTTTGGAACAACGTTGGGCTTGATTTCTAAAGATACTCCTTCTGCTTTTGCTTCTACCCATCCCCCTTCTCCCGGTGTAAATTTAATACTGGCGAATCCGGCATTATCCGTTTTAACCGAGTCATGAGAAATTTGACCTTTGTGAGGGACAAATTTGATCCACTTACCGGCTAAAGGTTTATTCGCTTTTGTAGCCTGAACAGCTATATAGATAGGTTTCCCGGATAGAATACAACGTTCGTTTCCTGAAATATCTTTTCCAAGAGGATCCCTGGCAAGATTTAATGAGAGAGATAGGAAGATAAGAATCATTTTATCTCGAAGTATATCGTTACGATGCCGGTCTGAACTATTTGGTTGGCATTGGGGGCTAAAGGTTGGAAACGCCATTCTCTTACCGCTTCCATGGCGCTATTGTCGAAAGAGAGCCCGCCTGTTTTTACAATGCTGACGGATTTTATTGTTCCGTCGGGATTGGCTGCTATTTCTAATTTTACTTCTGTGTTTTCGTTCTCGTTTCCAGGATACTCCGGTTTCTTGAAATGTATTATTTTCCTTTTTGAAAGTTCCCCGGCTAATCTATAACCTTCTTTTTCACCCGGTTCTGTTTCCCCCCCTTCGTAAGGCGGTTTTTCCAGGGGAGATAGACTTTTCTTTGTTATTCCGGTAGTTACGGGCACATCTCCCGAGCGCGAAAAAATGTCTTCGGTTCCCCCTATTTTTGCGAGAGCCCCTTTTTCTTCAATATCTTCTATTGTTTCGAAGCCGAGAGTGACGAGCTCTTCCTCCGGTGACTTTAAATTAATAGAAACCAGTGAAAAGATTAGAATAAGAACGAGATATATAATTGTCGTTGATAGAAGAGAGGTTATTTTTATTTTCACTCTATTCCCGGTGTGGTAGCTATGACAAAATTACTTGCCCCGCTTTTTTTAACCATTTCCATTACTTTTACGGTCATATCGATTGTAACATCGCGGTCGGCTTTTATCAATATGATTTTATCACGGGCGTCTTTAAGCAGATAAGGGAAACGGGAAATTTGAACGGGTTCATCTTCGAGATAAACAGCTCCACTTTTTGTTATTGTTATGGTTACTTTTTCCTGTGTTACTGCTTCCTTTGTGGCGGTTCTTGGCAGGTGGACTTTAATTCCCGGTTGTACAAGATATGTGGAAGTGAGTAGAAAGAAAATCAAAAGAAGCAGTACGATATCTGCCATAGAAATGACCGGAAACGTAATCTTTCGTTTGAATCTCGATTCCATAAGCATCTCGATCACTCAATAAGTGATGCTATCTCGGAAGTTACCCTGTTGATGTCTCTAACTATTCCATTCAACCTGTCGGAAAGAGCATTGTATATCAAAAGAAAGATAATCCCCACTGCCAGACCCGCGGCGGTGGTTACGAGAGCTTCCCATATTCCACCCGCAAGTCGGGAAGGATTAACCCCTCCGCCCAGTACTTCGATTTGCATAAAAGCTTTAATCATACCCAAAACTGTACCGAAAAAGCCAAGCATGGGTGCAATCGATCCTATGGATGCGATAACCCCCAAGCCGCTCTCCAGTTTTTTTAATTCGCTTAAGGCACTTGCGTTCATAGCTTCTTTTTTCCCGGAAATAATCCCCTGGATCATTACTCTTGTTACAGGGGTGTCCTGCCCCCGGATTTCTTTTAGCGCTTCTTCGGGATTTTTTTCTTTTAACCAGGCGCAAACTCTTTTCAGTAAGTCTTCTATCGGACTTTGACTTCTTTTGTAATATATAAATCTATCTATAGCGAAGTAAATTCCTATGAATAATGAAAAGCCTATCGCAATCATTGTCCATCCGCCTTTAACGAGAATCGACATTAAACTCATTTAGCCTCCTTTATATATAATTAAAAATCAAATTCAAACACACAGTTTCTTCACTGCTTAATTTTTTATATTTTATGTAATAGGGCTTGTAAAGTCAAGGAGGAATAGTTAAAGGATTAGTGGAAAAGCAGGAGGTTAAGCGGGGATTAAGGACGATAATAATTTTGGATTATGAATTTTGAATGTTGAATTGAAAACAGGAAAAACGGTAAGAATTTTGAATTAAAACAAAGCGTGCACTGCTTCTAATTCCAATCATTTTCTCTGTGGTCTTTGTAGTTCAATGATTTTTGGGAGGTGGGATGGGATTCTAACTTCTAAATTCCAACTTCTGACTTCTTTTTTATTTTTTCTGTAATGTTACTTGACACCTTGAATTTTTTTTATATACTTGTATAATGGTTTATGGGATTTGTAGTTGCAATTGATGGGACATCCGGATCAGGAAAGACAACAACAGCCAGAAAAGTTGCAGAGCTACTGGATTGGTTATATCTTGATACTGGAGCGACCTATAGAGCAGTAGCTTATTTTGTTTTACAGCGAGGTATAGATCCCAATGAGGAAAGCAGGGTTATCCAGATTTTAGATGAATTGAATTTAGAGATTAAGAAAGTGAATGGTGAACAAAGAACGATAGTTAATGGTGAAGACGTAAGTGACGAATTGCGCACAGTACAAGTCAATAAAGCTGTGACTCCTATTTCTAAGATGAAAGAAGTGAGAAAGTACCTGGTGAGGATTCAGAGAAAGATAGTGGATGACAAAAACGCAATAATCGAAGGCAGAGATATAGGAACAGTTGTTTTTCCTGATGCGGATATAAAATTTTATATGGACGCGGATATAAATATCAGAGCAAATAGAAGAAAACAACAAGACAGCATCGGCGATCTGGAAGAAGTAAAAAAGGATCTAAAGAGAAGAGATTCCCATGATTCAAAAAGGAAGGAGAGTCCTCTAAAGAAAGCCGATGATGCATTTTTGCTTGACACAAGTTCACTTTCTATAGCAGAGCAGGTGAATATTGTCGTTTCGAAAATAAAAAAACTTCATGAAGGCGCCGATTCCGTATAAAGTAGGTCGTGTTCTCTTTTACGTTTTTTATAAAATCCTTGGCCTCCGAATAGATGGTTTGGAAAACGTTCCGGAGAAGGGAGGAGTTATTATAGCGCCCAATCATCGTTCTAATTATGACCCTCCTTTAGTAGGTTGTTGTGTCAAGAGCCGAGCTGTTTATTTTTTGGCTAAAAAAGGGCTTTTTATAAATAAGACTGTTTCCTGGGTTTTGAAGAGCGTTTGTGCTATACCTGTCGATACAGATAATCCGGGTATTAAAACCATGAGAAAATGTGTCAATTTTTTAAAAGAAGGGGAAGCCGTAATGGTTTTTCCGGAGGGAAGCAGGTCAAAAACCAATGAATTCCTTCCTGGTTATCCTGGAGTTGGATATCTCTCGATAAGAACTCAAGTACCTGTAGTTCCTGTCCTTATTACGGGAACGCATGAATCGATGTTGAATCATTTTTTACGTAAGACTCCTTTTACTTTAAAATTTGGCAGTCCTCTTTATCCTGTTCATGAGAAGGCTAACATGAAAAACTCTGCGGAATTCACAGAAAAAATTATGGAAAAGATAAAAGGTTTGGCTTGATGGAAATTAAACTTGCTGAAAATATGGGTTTTTGCTTTGGAGTGAAAAGAGCGATAAGGATAGCGCGTCAGGTTAGAAGAGAGACAGACGAAAAGGTCTGGACTCTTGGCCACATAATACACAATCCTCAGGTTGTTAGGAATTTAGAGGAGGAAGGCATAATTGCGGTTGATAGTCTTTCCAAAATTGATAGAGGATACGTTATTATTAGATCGCATGGTGTTCATCCGGAAGTATTAAGCAGGATAAGAGAAAAAGATCTTAAAGTAGTGGATGCCACCTGCCCTCTTGTAAAAAAAGCTCAAGAAAGAGCTAAGCAGCTTGTTTCTGAGGGTTACGAAACTTATGTTATAGGAGAGAAAGAACATCCTGAAGTAATAAGTATTGTGGGGGAAACGGAAGGAAAAGTTCGTGTGATAGATTCTGCCGATGATTTGAAAATAATAGATAATAAAGTGGGACTGGTTGTACAAACAACACAGTCTCAGGATAATCTTAATAAAGTCGTAGATTATCTTTTGCCCAGAGTTCTGGAGATTAAGGTTTTTAATACAATATGTGATGTTACAAGCAAAAGGCAAAAAGAAGTTGCGAAACTTGCGGGAAAATCAGATATTGTAATAATAATTGGAGGTAAGAAAAGCGCTAATACTTCGAGACTTGCCGGAATTGCAAGAGAGGTAGGTTGTCTTACTTACCATATAGAAGAGGCAAAAGAAATAGAAGAGGAATGGTTTACCGAGGTAAACAGGGTAAGTATAGCATCGGGAGCGTCAACCCCTGATTGGATTATTAAAGGAGTAATTAAAAGATTGAAAGAAATTAATGCAAATAAGGAGGAAGTACTGCATGAGCGAGGAATTAAGTTTTATAATTGAACCTATAAGTGAAAAGGATGCGACCAAACTGCTTGAAAAGTCTCTGGAGAACGAATCGCCCGGGATTGGTTTGGTTAAAGGAAGAATAGTCAAAATTACAGATAATGAGGTCTTAGTTAATGTTGGTTTGAAGTCCGAAGGGATCATCCCTATCGATGATTTTGATTCTGTTTCTAAGTTTTCTGTCGGAGATGTTATCGATGTTTATCTTGATGATATAGGCGGGCATCAGGGACTTGCTACAATTTCAAAGAAAAAAGCAGATTTTATAAAAGTCTGGGATAACGTGAAAGAAGCCCATAAGGAGGATACTTCTGTAGAATGTGAGGTTGTCAGAAGAGTTAAGGGTGGTTTTATGGTAAAGGTTTTTGGAACAGAAGCTTTCCTTCCCGGTTCTCAAATCGATTTGAAGCCTGCAAGAGATCTGGATATTGACGTTGGGGACAAGTTTGATGTTAGAATAATAAAGGTAAATTTTAAAAGAAGAAATATTGTTGTCTCAAGAAGGGTGCTGTTGAGTGAGAGACAGGAAGCCAAGGTCAAGGAATTCCTGGAGGAAATAAAAGAGGGAGATATAGTAGAGGGGACTGTTAAGAATATTACCGAGTTTGGAGCTTTTATAGAATTAGACGGAATAGACGGGCTTCTCCATATAACTGATATGTCCTGGAGAAGAATCAATCACCCTTCTGAAATGCTTTCGATAGGTGATACTGTTAAAGTGAAAGTGAAAGATGTGGATGAGAATACTAAGAGAGTGTCGTTGGGATTGAAGCAGTTGAAACCGGATCCGTGGAAAGATGTATGTGAGCGTTATCAGATTGGGAATCAAGTTAAAGGGAAGGTCGTTTCTCTTACCGACTATGGTGCTTTTATTGAGCTTGAGTCAGGAATCGAGGGGCTTATACATGTTTCTGAGATGTCCTGGACTAAGCATATAAAACATCCGTCTGAGGTGATGAAGGTTGGACAAGAAGTAGAAGCTATAGTTTTAGAAGTGGACGAGAAAGCTCGTAAGATTTCTTTGGGATTGCGTCAGGCAGTTCCGGATCCATGGGAGAATGTAGAGGGGAAATATCCGGTAGATTCTGTAGTTAAAGGTAAGGTTGTCAATCTAACTTCTTTTGGTGCTTTTATTCAATTGGAAGAAGGGGTTGAAGGTCTTCTTCATATATCCGATATATCCTGGACACAGAGAATTAATCACCCAAGGGACGTGCTCGATAAAGGAAAGACTGTAAAATGCCAGGTGCTTGCAGTTGATGTGAAAGAGAGACGTATTTCGCTTGGCTTGAAACAGCTGAAGGATGACCCTTTGAGAATTTTTGCGGAGAAATATCCTGTAAATAGTAATATTATCGGGACAATTTTTGAGTTGCTCCCCAGAGGGGTTATTGTATCCCTCGGTAAGGGATTGAAAGGTTTTGTTCCTTTTTCTCATCTTTCAAAGATGAATATAAGGAAGCCGGAAGAAGGATATTCATTGGGAGATAAGTTAAAGTTAAAGGTTATAGAGATAGATGTGGATAGAAGAAATATCGTACTTTCGGAACGTGAGTATTTAAAAGAACAGAAGGTAAAATACGAGGAATCGCAAAAGAAGAAAGAAGAAGGGGAAGAGGTCGAGGATAAAGAGGAGGAGTTTGTTCCGGAAGAGGTGGAAGAAGAAAATATATCGGAGAGTCCGGAAGAAGAAGTAGACGAAATCGAAGAAAAATCCGAAGCCGAAGAAGAATTCGAGGAAGAAGAGCCCGAAACCGAAACAGAAGAAGAAGAGCTCGAAAATCAAGAAGAATCCGAGGAAGAAGATTCCGAAACTGAAGAGCTCGAAGCTGAAGAAGAATCCGAGGAAGAAGAGCCCGAAACCGAAGAGGAAGAAGAGGAGCAAGAAGAACCCGAAGACAAAGAATTAGAAGAAAACGATATCGAGGAAGAGGAAACAGAAGTAGAAGATAAGGAATGAAAGATTCTTTTGTTAAAAGGGAGATAATTTAAATGGCATCAAAATATATAGTGGTGGTAGGAGGTGTCTTAAGTGGTATAGGCAAGGGGGTAGCTACTTCTTCTATCGGGAAGATAATAGAAAATTATGGATATTCAACTACTGCTGTAAAGATTGACCCTTATATAAACTACGATGCCGGCACTTTAAGGCCCACAGAACATGGTGAAGTATGGGTGACCGATGATGGAGGAGAAATAGATCAGGATCTCGGTAATTACGAGAGATTTCTTTCCAAAGATATCCCAAAGGAAAATAATATTACCACAGGTCAGGTTTATAAGAGCGTTATTGACAGAGAGCGAGCAGGCAAATATCTGGGTCAAACAGTTCAGTTTATTCCTCATATTCCCGATGAAATTATAAGGAGAATAAAGAAAGCTTCGGAAGGTTTTGATGTCTGTGTTGTGGAAATCGGCGGAACAATAGGCGATTATGAAAATATGCCTTATCTCTTTGCTATAAGAAGTCTTATTCGAATGGAGGGAAAAGAAAATTTAGCTATTGTAATGCTTTCTTACCTTCCTATTCCCTCACATATTGATGAGATGAAAACCAAGCCGACCCAACAGGCTATCAGGCAGCTTTCGGAGCACGGGATATTTCCCGATATTATCCTTTGTCGCGCTAAGACTTCTCTTGATCCCATAAGGAGAGGTAAGATTGAAACATATGCCAATATCGAAGCTGATTGCGTGATTTCTGCTCCTGATACCGATTGCATATATGAGGTTCCGATAAATTTCGAAAAGGAGAATCTGGGAAGAAAACTGCTTGACAATTTAAACCTTCCGGTCAAGGAGAAGCCTGATTGGAGTAGGTGGAACGAATTGTTGGACGGAATGATGAATCCCGGAATGAGTGTTAATGTGGCAATGGTTTGCAAATATCTGGATATAGGTAAGTTTTCTTTGAGAGACTCTTATATTTCTGTATCCAGAGCTCTTATAGATGCAGGGGCGGGAGATAAAGTTGGAGTTAATATTAAGTGGATTGATTCCAAAGATATAGAGAAGGAAGGAGTTGGAGTTCTTGAAGATGTGGATGGAATAATTGTCCCGGGAGGGTTTGGCGAAGAAGGGTTTGAGGGCAAAATCGAGAGTATCCGGTATGCAAGAGAGAATAAAGTTCCTTATCTTGGTTTGTGTCTTGGCATGCAGCTTGCTCTGGTTGAATATGCGAGAAACGTTATGGGACTCACGGATGCTAATACAATAGAGGCGAATCCCGATACTTTACATAAGGTGATAAATTTTTACGGTGAGCAGGAAGAACTTCTGGAGAAGGGGAGAATAGGTGCCACAATGAGATTGGGGGCGTATGCTGCACAACTAAAGAGGAATACTAAGGTTTACCAGTGGTATGAAAAGACCGAAAGATTGAAATATGATGCAAAAAGGTTAAAAGAGATAAAAGAAGAGTTCAGGCTCGGTATTTTAGACAAAGGAGAACCTGTGGTTCTTGAACGCCACCGACACAGATATGAGGTTAATCCTGAATATGTAAAAGATTTCGAAGAAGCCGGAGTTGTTTTTAGTGGTTTCCATAAACCGTTTACCGGTGAACTGCTTATGGAATTTATGGAATTACCGGATCATCCGTTTTTTGTAGCCACACAGGCTCACCCGGAATTTAAGGGACGTCTTGAAAATCCCGCTCCGCTTTTCCTGGGTTTAATAAAAAGTATAATTGATAATAAGTGAAACTTGCTTTTTGTCCTCGGGATTCTTTAATTCATTCTCTTGATCCAAGAAGTAAATTATTATTTGTTTTTGCTTGCTTTATAGCTGTTTTATTTATAAATAGTGTTGTTTCTTATATTTTACTTTCTTTGTTTATAATAGCCCCTTTTTTCTTATCTAAGCTGCCGTTCATGAAAGTTATTAAAGGTTTTATTCCGTTTGTACCATTGTTTCTATTGACTTTTATTTTACATTTATTTTTAACCCCGGGAGAAATATTATTTAAATTAGGCGTGTTAAACGGAACGCTAGAGGGTTTTTACAAAGGACTATTTTATTCGGTGCGGATTTTTTTGCTTGTTTTAAGCGCTATGCTTTTTGGTTTTACGACCTCTCCTTTCGATCTTGCCGATAGTTTATCGAATTTTTTCTTTCGTTTTAAATCTGAAACGTTAAGAGAAATTCCTATGATTGTAATTTTCGTTTTTCGTTTTATACCTTTTATGTTCAGAGAAGGGAAAAGAGCTATAATGGCTCAGAAAGCGAGATGTGGCTATATCAGATTGGAGAGAGATATTTTTTCTTTGATTTTTCCGGTTATTCATTCTTCTATTAGAAGGGCGGAACAATTGGCTTTAGGGCTTCACGCTAAAGCCTATCAGGTAGGCGAGAAGAGGACAATGATCAACGAGTTCAAATTTTCTTTGAAAGACTATTACTCTATGGGTTATTCCGTTCTTTCTTTAGTTATCGTAATATTTTTACGTTAATATTTGATTCTTCGAGGCAGTTAGGCAGTTGAATTGTTGAGTGTTGAGTCATTAAATTTAAAGTTCCGGGTTACATGTTTCGTTTTTCGAGTTAAAAAGCACCAAGAATAATCTTTGTGGTCTTTGTGTGCTTTGTGTGGGATTAATTTGGGGGATGTGGGTTGGGTTTTAGACAAAATAAATATAATTTGTTGTTTTCTCTGTGTACTCTGTGGTTGGATTAGTTTTTTTGGATAGGAGGGTGGAATCCCATAACACTTGACTTTTTAGCGTAAATTGCTTATTTTAATAACAAAGGATTTTGTAAAATTTTTATTAAAAATAGGAGGCTATTTTTTGAGAGAAGAAAACGTTGACTTTATAGTTAATGCAGTGAAGGGTTACAAAGAAAGCAAAAATTTAGAAGAACTTCTTAAAACCATAAAGGGATATTCGGAAATAGGATTTTATAAAGAAGTTAAAAAATATATTGAAGAATTTCTTGAAAAAGGTGGCAATTTAGGAGATCTTATGAGTATTTCAGAGAATTTCCCTGACGAAATAAAAAAAATAATTTGTCCGGCAGAAGTTGAGATGGATGGCGAATTTGACGCAGATTCTTTTCTGGAGATGGGTGAGTTGCTCTGGGAAATAGGTTCTCCAGATGAAGCAAAAGATAATTATATAAAAGCTTTTGAATATTATTCTCTCCTTGGGAATGAAGAATCTGCACGGCAAGTTTTAGAAACTCTTAAGGAAAGATATTCGCAAGATGATAAAGTAATGTCGCTGGTATTTCAAGATACAAAAAGTGATATTATTCCTAAATTAAGGGCTTTTATACCCAAGTCTCCTAAAGATGAAATAGATTTGAGGTATGCTCTTGGGAAAGGTTTTCATGGTGAGGATATGCTTTCGGAGGCGGAATCTAATTATAGAAGAATTTTGGAGCTGGATAATGCGCATAGTTCTAAAAGATTCCTTGTTGCTTTACTGAGACAGAAAGGTTCTTTTGGAGATTCTTTAAATTTGGCTAGAGAATTGGAAGAAGAAGAGAAGATCGAAGAGTTATACTCTATATATGAATCTTTAAGAGATTCAGGGAAGATGAAAATAGGGACAGATGTTTTAAAAGAAATATACGGAATTAATCCTGATTTTAAAGATGTTAAGGATCTTCTTGGAATTGTATCGGAAGAAGAACCGGAGAAGGTTTCTGTAAGTGTTTTCCAGGAAGAAGATAAAGAAGTAAAAGTAGGGGATTCGAGTGTAAAAGATGAGGCTTTTGAGGAGAAAAAAATTGTTTTCCTATAGGAGAAAATAGATGAATTATGAAGCTTTTTATGGATTAAAAAAAGAGCCTTTCGGTGATATTCCCGATCCCGAAATATTTTACAGCGGTCCTGAACATACCCGGGCACTCGTTAAATTATTACACGTTGTAAAAAAGAATAGAGCGCTGGGTTTATTAACAGGGAGCGTTGGGTGTGGCAAAACGACTATTATCAGAAAAATTTTTGCCGATCTTGAGGAAGAAGAGAATTATTCCGGTAATCTTATGACACTTACCCAGCCGGACTTTTCCGCTATCTGGTTTAATAAAAAATTAGGAGAATTGTTTGGACTCCGGTTTGACTCTAAAGGCAGAACAGAGATGAAATTGGAGTTGATCGGAGAACTTGAACGCAGGCATAAAGCTAATAAGAAAACAGTAATTCTTATCGATGAAGCCAACAATATTACAAATCCGGAAGTAATGGAAGAAATAAGAGGTTTCTTGAATTTGGAGCTTCAGGGTTATCGTTTGGTAACGATTATATTAAGCGGAATGGGAGATATGTATCAGAAGATAAAAGATAATATCTCTTTAAGGCAGAGAGTTTCGACAATTGTTAGTCTTCTACCGCTTACATTCACTTCCACAAAAGAGTATATAAATTATAGATTGGAACAGGCAGGTGCTGCAGGAAGGGTTTTTAGTGATGAAGCGTATAAACTTATATATGATTTTACTTCGGGAACACCTCGGTTAATTAATGTTATTTGTGATAATGCTCTTTTGGAAGGCGCTTTACTTAAAAAGAAGATAATAGAGGAATCCGTAATAAAAAGAGTGGGCGAAGAACTTATGTTTAATAGGGATAAGTGAAGGAATAAATGTTAAAAGGTAACGAAGTTACGGCTTTAAGAAACGAAGCCAATAAGGCGAAAATCGATGGAGATATAAAGAAAGCGATCGATTGCCTTGACAGGATTTATGACTTGGAGCCTGATGATCCAAATAACTTAAAAGAATTAGCCAGCCTTTATAATAAGATAGGAAATAAGAAGAAAGCTGTAGAGTTCTACTGGAAAGCTCTCGAAAAGTATAGAGAAGCGGAGTATTATCAGAACGCCACTGCTATAGCTCAGATGTTGCTTAGATTCGGGGAAGATGAATTGTTGGTTAAACATGAACTCGCCTTTTTTTACGAAAAACAGGGTTTATTGGGGGATGCGGTATCTGCCTACGAAGAATTAGCCGAGTTGTACAAGAGAGAAGGGGATATTGAGGGTGTTCTTGAGAACTTGAAGAAGATTGTCAATATAACTCCTAAAAAATTAGGAATTCGTCTCAAACTGGCAGAAATTTACGAAAATCAGAATAGGCTTGATGATTTAGTTTCAGAGTTAGAAGAAATAAAAGGTATATTTAAAGAACAAGGAAGGGTCGAGGAAGTCGAAGCGGTAGAAAATAAAGTTGCATCTTTGACTTCTGGTAAGGGGGCTAAGGTGGAGGAGCTTGAGGTAGTGGAGGAAGAGGCGGCTTCGGAAGAGGAGAAAAAAATTCCTAAAGAGGTAGTTGTAGAATTTGAACAGGAAGGGATTGGTCTTCTTGAGGCAGTAGAGGAAGAAATAGAAGAAATATCGGAGACTGAGGCCGAAGAAAAAGTAGCAGAGGCTCCTATTAAAAGTACTGAGAAATTATTTGATATGGAAGAGGAGGAAGAAGAGGAAGAGGAGAAAGAAGAAGAGCCTGAATTTCTCCGGCAAGCAGCAACTGCAGACAAAGAAGACATAGAAGTAGCTGTTACGGGATGGGAAGATTGGTTGAATTTGGCTGAACTCTATGAATCCGTCGGTTCAATCGAGGAATCAGTGGAATATTATATTAAAGCAGCGGAAGCTAATTTTAACAGAAAGGATTATGGGGAATCATATAGTATATTTTATAAAGTAGCAGAATTGGACCCTTCGAATATAATCTGTCGCCAGAAGATGATTCAAAATGCCTTAAAATTAAATAGTAAACAGAAAGCGGTCGAATCGTATTTCTCTCTTTACGAATGCCTGAAGGCTAAAAAAGCTAATGCTGAGGCAAAGAAAATTCTGGATAAAATCGAGAATATAGATCCGGGTTCTGCTATTCTCGACCAAGTTCGAGGTAAGAAGAAGAAAAAAGAAGAAGAGAAAAAAGTAAAAGCAGGGGAGAGTTTGGATTTTGAAGAACTTTTTGAGGCGGAAGTGAGTGAGCAGAAGGCTTTAAAAGAAGAAGAGATGATGAAGGCTCCATCGTTAGATGTTCTATTAGAAGAATTTAAAAATAAAGCAAAAGAAGAATTAGATATTACAGATTATGCCGCACATTTTAATCTTGGTATTACATACAAGGAAATGGATCTTTATGAAGAGGCTATAGAAGAATTTAAAAAAGCAATGCAAGAGAAGTCCTGGAGGTTGAAATCGCTTGAAATGTTGGGGATCTGCCATGAACTCCTGGGGGAAAAAGATAGGGCGGAGGATATTTATAAGTTAGTTATAAACAACAAAAATTTCCGGGAAGATCAAAAAATGGCATTTTTCTATCATCTTGGTAATTTGTACGCTCGTCAGGGTTCGTATGTGGATGCGGTAGAGCAGTATAAAAGAGTAATTAAAATAGATCGAGAATTCGCGGATGTTAAGGACAAAATTAAACTTATTAATAAAAAAATGTCTGGAGAGGAAGTAGAGGAGGAGATTTCCGTTCATATTGGGGATGCTCTTTCCGAAGAGGGTGCCGATCTTTGGGATTCCGTTTTAGCTGGGGGAGGGGGGGGAGAAAAAGAAGAAGAAAAAGAAGAGGGAGAAGAGGAAACTTCTGGTACAAAACAAAAGGGCAAGATTTCGTATATTTAAAAAGAGAAGCCAGAAGTTAGAAACCAGGATCCCATCCCCACCCTGAAATAATAGCACGCAGATAAACGCAGATTTAAAAGATTATTTATTGTTGTTTAAAACCCAACCCACAGCCCCAAAAAATATTATCACACAAAGCACACAGAGATACAAAGATTTAACTTTTGTTTTTTAACCCGAAACTTTAAACGCGAAACCCGAAATTTAAAATTTTATCTCACACAAAGTTCACAAAGCCCACAAAGATTTTATTGTTGTTTTTTAACTGTTTACTACTATCTACTCCCTACTCACTAGCAATTAGTTTCGATTCAGAAGGTCGATAAGATCGATTGCGAGAGTAGACCAGCCGAAATTTTTTATTGCTTTCCCCGGATGCCCGTCGAAAGGGTCATAGTATTCCCTGAAACCATATTTTAATATAAGTCCGATTGTTTTCTTCGCTATTTTTTTTGCAAGAGTTGTATATCCGTGTTTTTCCAGTCCATTCGCCAGGAACCAGTTTGTGTTAATCCAGGTTGTACCTCTCCAGATAATACGGGTATTTGTGAGAGGTCCAAACGAAGATTCATCCATAGATACAGTTGAAACAGGATAAGAGCTCCAGAATTTCCTTTCGCTTTGTAAATATCTTACTAAATTATCTAAGTGAAGATCCGGAATAGATAGAGTTAAAGGAAAGAGGGAAGAAATTGTTTCTACTTTCATTGGGGTTTCTGCGCCTTTCCGATGAAATAGGCTGAAGTATATCTGTTGCTCTTCGAAGTAGAATTTCTCTATGATTTTTTCTTTTACGTTGGAAGCCCATTTTTTTATTTCTTTCTGTTTTGTTTTGTCAAATTTTTCGTATAATTTCGCAAGCGCGTATAAGCCCAGGCAATAAATGGTATTGAAAGATACGTCTTCCACATCGAAAAGAGAAGATTCGAAAATTCTCTTTAAGTCCCAATCCCATTCTTTGTATCGGATAAGGATTTCGGTTATGTGTTTTTTCGTCACAAAAGGGTCGTGTTTTGTATTTCCGAAAGGTATATCATAATGAGGACAGAGATCCATTCCTGATTCCATAGGGGTTATTATCGAAACGAGCCCGTCCTCATCAGGGTCTCTTTTTTTCTTAAGATAAAGGTAAAATTTTTCCACTTTTTCGATATTTCTCTTGACAAACTCTAAATCTTTAGTCTTGTTATAAATTTCGAGAAGAGAAATACCGATAACGGGCGGCTGGACTTCGGCGGAGAGGCAGCTGTTTTTTGCCATGTTTACCTCCTTTTGCCACCATTTCTGAAAGTGGTCCCGGAGTCTCCATTTCCAGAAGATAATATGAGGAATAAAGCCGTCTTCCTGCTGAACGGAAATTAGAGTTTCGAATTCTTTTTTTGCTATTTCAGGATCGAATCCGGACATTACGATTATGTGAAAACAGGAATCCCAGAACCACTGGTGAAAATGAACCGAATCCGGGGAAAGGTAAAAATAATCTTTTTTCAGGTTCTTGCTGTATCCTTCTTTTATATTCTTTTTTAAAAGAGAAAAAGCCTCTTCTCTTAAATTCTTCATTTTTAATATAATATGAACTTTTTCTCTTCTGACAAGATGTTTTTGCTTGTGTTAAACAAGCAAAGTTTCGAGTTACGGGTTTTGTGTTTCGAGTAAAGCATCGAAAATAAAATCCTGTAAATCCTGTTAATCCTGTCTAACTTTTTGGGTATATTGTATAAGTTTTCTAACTGTTGACTCAAGACTCATGGCTAATTTTTGCCATTAGGGCAAAAATCTCCCCCTTGCGGTTTTGAGGTTTTTTATAATCTTCTTTAAATGAAAAGTAAAGAAAAAAGAATTCATCCTTTATTGGACGAAGAAAAACAGGAAAAAGCAAAAGTCTATGAATGGACAGGCAGAAAGATAGCTCTTTGGGGAATGCTTCTGGCGGCTGTTTTTAATCTAGCTTTTTATTTTTCCGCACTTTCTTCCAGGATTGCGCACTTCCATATTCTCTCTTCCGTTGTTTTTGTTTTCATCGTTTATATGCTGATTTATGCAACAATTCAGGAGATCGTCGGGTTTCCCTTATCGTGTCTTTCGGGTTTTATTATTGAAAAGAAATATGGGTTCTCGAATCAAACCAGAGGGGAATGGTTTAAAGAACATTTAAAAAGTTTTTTCGTATCTCTGGTTCTTAGCATAATAATATTCGGAGTACTTTTATATATTTTTGAAAAATTTGGCAACTTATGGTGGCTGGTGGCATCCTGTTTTATGGTTTTCTTTTCTGTAGTTATGTCTATAATTTTTCCGATATGGATTATGCCGATATTTCACAAATACGAACCTATAGAAGATGAGGAATTAAAGAACTCCTTACGAGGTATTCTTGAAAAAGGAGGTCTTAAAATCAAAGGGTTCTTCAGAGAAGATACGAGTCGTAAAACCACAAAAGAAAACGCGATGCTCGCGGGTTTAGGAAAGACTAAAAGAGTTATTTTAACAGATAATATTATCAACAATATGGAAGCGGACGAGATAAGAACTGTTCTTGCTCATGAAGTCGGGCATTACAAAAAAGCACATATACCGAAGATGATCTTTACAGGTCTTTTTTTCAACTTGTTTTCTTTTTATGTCTTGCATTTGGCTTTTACCACTTTATTCCCAAATTTTTTGACTGGTGTTAGGGCAAATATTACATTGCTTCCGATGTTCCTGTTGTTTTTAAGTCTTATAGATTTGACTTTTTTAAAGATTCTGCAGAACGCTCTTGTCCGTCTTTTTGAAAATCAGGCTGACATTGAGGCGCTTAAATTAACAGAAGACGCGTGCGCTTTCAAAAGGGCAATGGCTGGTCTTGCGAACAGAAATCTTTCTAACGCTTATCCGAATTTCTGGGTTAAGCTTATCTATTACAGTCACCCACCTATAGGGGAGAGACTGGAGAGAGCGGAAGCATTTAACTTGGATTCTGGTAATCAAGTTAAATAGTTAATTGATTTATTAGGTAATTGGTTAATTGGTACCTTCCCCCGGGCTCTCAGTTTTTCGGTTTTCCAGATACTTGATGTACCCGTTTAGCATCTTTATTAGTAAGAAAAGGTGCTTTTTATAATCTTCTAGCTCATCAGTATTTATATAACCTCCATCTAAAGCTACAGACAAGTGTTCAAAAAGTTCGAATAATGAACCCCGTGCCTGCCGGCAGAACTGTATATTCTTCTGATAGTGATACCTGCCATAGCCCTCGGCAATATTTGCAGTAATAGAGCGTGAGGCTCTTAGCATCTGGTTTGTAAGCTTGTATTTTTCGAGTTTAGGAAACTTTTTTGTTAATTCTGGAATCTTTTTTCTGAAATTTCTACCTTCATTCCATACATCTAAGTTTTCAAGATTAAATTTTTTTTATCTACTTTTTTCATTGTTCTTACTAATTAACCAATTTTCTAATTAACTAATATACTAATTTTAGGATGCTACTCCTAAAATTCTCAGATCATTAACGTTTGTGCCGGTTTCTCCGGTTATGATTCCGCCCCCTATTTTCCGGAAGAAATTTGATGAGGAATGGTTTGTTAGCGCTTCTTTGATTTCTTCCCTGGCTATCTTTGTGTTATTACAGCCGGCAATGCCACCTGCAAGCTTTGAATATCCGTCTATACCGTCTGTATCTACAGAAAGGAAAGCAATATTTTTTGAAGACCCCATTTTTTCCGCGAAACCGATTACACATTCCTGATTTGGTCCACCCTCTTCTTTCCCGATTTTATCTAAAGAAACCACGCATTCTCCTCCCGAGAGTATTATCGCGGGCGGTTTTATTGGGTTTCCTGACATTTTAATTTCTTTTACTATTTTAGCATGGTAAGCACCGACTTCTCTTGCCTTGCCTTCCAGTTTTGAAGAAAGGATAAATGTGTTATAGCCAAGATCGGCAGCTTTCTTTTGTGCGCTTTCCAATGCTTTTGAGTTGTTCATTATAATTCTGTTAAACGTTTTGGATAAAACTTTGTCTTCGGGCCCGGGTGTTTCCTGAATTTCACCCTTAATACCCTGTTTGATGGTATTTAAGATAGACGGAGGGATTTTTTTCGTTAAATCATATTTATCCAGTATTTCATACGCATTATTGTAAGTTGTGCTGTCTCCGGCGGTAGGACCGGAAGCTATGGTAGATAAATCATCACCCACAACGTCTGAGATAATAAGAGAAATTAAACCGGCGGGGTAAGCGGCTTCTGACAGTCTTCCGCCTTTAATCTTTGATATATGTTTTCTTATTGTGTTTATTTCTTTTATAGATGCACCCGATGCTAACAATAACTCGTTTGTTTTTTGTAGGCTCTTTAGGCTTATTTTTTCGAGAGGCGCCGCGAGTAAAGCTGAACCGCCCCCTGAGATGAGTGCTATTATTAGATCTTTTTTGTCCGCTTTTCCTGCGAGGGATAAAATTCCATTCGCTCCTTTTATTCCTTTTTCGGTGGGGATTGGGTGTCCAGCCTTAATAACTTTAATTTTACCTATATCTTTTTTATAGGGTTCGTTTATTGTAATGATTCCTTTGGATATTTTTTTACCCAGAATGTCATATAGAGATTTCGCCATCCTGTAAGTCGCTTTTCCGCTGCCTATCACGAAAATATTTTCGAGTTTAGATATAGAAAATTTCTTGTCGGTTATTTTTAGTGTATCATTTTCCAATATTACTGTTTTATTTATAGCGGTTTCGGGTAAAGATTCTTTCAATGCGAAATCAAGAATTGTTAGAAGGTCTTTTCTTATTTGATTTGAATCTTTGGTAAGTTCCTTAAAATTTTTAATTAAATCCATGTTGAACATAGAGAGTAGGGAGTAGAGAGTAGTGAGTAGATAAAAAAATAGCTAATAAAAACTTTGTGGTCTTTGTGGTTCATTAAAGTTTCGAGTTTAGGGTTTCGAGTTTCGTGGATTTTTCAAATCGGTTAAGTAGTTAAGTTGTTGAGTGATTGAGTATTTGAGTAGTAAAAAACAATAAAAAATCTCTGTGCTCTCTGTGAGTTTTTTTCTCTGTGTTCTCTGTGGTTAATATTGGGTGTGGGGTGGGGGTCATTTTTTTTTAAAAACAAACTCCTTATCTTTAACATCTATCACTATTTTTCCTTTACTGATTTCGCCGTCAATTATTTTAAGCGACAAAGGTGTTTCTATAAATTTTTGAATGGTTCTTGCAAGAGGTCTTGCTCCGAAAGATTTATCGTAACCTTTTCCCGCGAGCAAGTCTCTCGCTTTTTCTGTTATCTCCAATTCTATATTTGATTCTTTTAAGCGTTCCGAGAGATCATGTATCATTATATCTACAATCGCCTTTACCTGTTCGAGGTTAAGAGGTTTAAAGATGATAATATCGTCGATTCTGTTTAAAAATTCAGGCCTCATCTTTAGCCTTAGCTGTTCGGTAACTTTTTCTTCCAGAAGGTCATAGTTGTCCGCGAGGTTCTGAATTACGTCGGAAGCTATATTGGATGTCATTATATTGACTGTGTTGGTAAAATTTACCGTCCTTCCTTTTCCGTCGGTGAGTCTGCCATCGTCTAAAATTTGCAACAAAATATTGAAAGCTTCAGGATGAGCTTTTTCTATTTCGTCGTAGAGAATTACGCTGTAAGGTCTTTTTCTTACTGCTTCGGTTAAGTAACCTCCCTCTTCGTATCCCACATAACCCGGTGGAGCGCCGATGAGTCGGGCAATGGAATGTTTTTCCATAAATTCACTCATGTCTACTCTTATTAGAGCTTCTTCCGAGTCAAAAAGAATCCAGGCGAGGACTTTTGCCAGCTCTGTCTTTCCGACACCCGTTGGGCCTAAAAAGATAAAGGAGCCTATCGGCCTATCCGGATTAGAAATACCGGAACGGGCCCTTCTTATCGAATCCGCCACTGCTTTTACTGCATATTCCTGATTCACTAGCCTTTTGTGTATTTCTTCTTCGAGATTCGTCAGTTTATGCTTTTCTTTTTCCAGCATTTTGCTAACAGGTATTCCGGTCCAATCGGAAACTATAACTGCAATGTCCTCTTCACTAATTGGCTTATCACAGGGATGACATTCCGTCCATTTCTCTTTTTCTCTTTCGTATTCCTTTCTCAATTTTTCTTCTTCTTCAATCATCTTATGCGCGCTGCGGTGATCTCCTTCTTCCGCCAGCTTTTTTGCTTCTTCCTGGAGGTTTTTAATTTTTTCTTCTTTCTTTTTTAAATCTCCGGGAATATCCGCTTTTTCAAGTTGAAGTTTCGCGCATGCTTCATCGAGCAAGTCGATTGCCTTATCGGGTAAGTGCCTGTCCGTTATATAACGTTTGGATAGTTTTACAGAGGCTTCTATTGCAGAATCATCTATTTCGACTTCATGATATTTTTCATACGCGCCTTTAAGTCCTCTTAATATTTCTATAGAGTCGGCAACCGATGGTTCGTCTACCCATACAGGTTGGAATCTTCTTTCGAGTGCGGGATCTTTCTCTATATGTTTTCTGTATTCGGAAATAGTCGTGGCTCCTATCGTTTTCATTGCCCCTCTTGACAGAAAAGGTTTCATCATATTGGAAGCATCCATTGCTCCTTCCGCGGCGCCGGCTCCGACTACAGTATGAATTTCGTCGATGAAAAGAATAAGTTCCTCTTTTTTCTTTTCCAGTTCGCCCATAATTGCTTTAAGACGATCTTCGAATTCTCCGCGAAATTTAGTCCCGGCTATTAGACCGGCAAGATCAAGTTCGAGAATTCTTTTGTTCTTTAATAATTCAGGAACTTTTTCACTTTTAATTCTTTGTGCCAGTCCTTCTACAATTGCTGTTTTACCAACTCCGGCTTCACCTATAAGTACAGGATTGTTTTTTGTCTTTCTGATCAGGATTTGCATTACCCTCTGGATTTCTTTTTCCCTGTTTATAACCGGATCGCCTTCTTCTTTTGTTAAATCCCGGGTATATCTTTCCAGTATCTTATATTTGCTTTCGGCATCCGGATCCTCTATCCTTCCTTCACCTCTTACGTTTTTTAGAGAAGTGAAGATTCTTTCCTTGTTTATTCCGAAGTTTGAAAGTATCTCTCCGGTTTTTCCTGTATCGTCGGTTAATGAGAGTAGGATGTGCTCGGTCCCTATATATTTGTCGTTTAATCTTCGCGCTTCTTCCCATGCGTTATCCAGAGCTTTATTTGCCTGCGGAGATAGGTAAACTTGTACTGAGCCATAAGCTTTTGGAATTTTCTCGAGTTCGTCCAATACCCTGTTTTTTACCTGATCGCTTTTTAAAGCCATATTCTCTATTAATTTTGGTACAATTCCTTCTGGGTCATCGAGCAAGCCGTATAGTAAATGGAGAGGAGTCATCTCCGAATGATTGAATTTTGAAAGAGAAGACTGCGCTATTGAAAGGGCTTCTTTTGCCTTCTGTGTAAATTTATCTTCTCTCATTAATACCTCCGAATTTTATTTTTGTTTTATAATTTCAAAACTGCTGGATATGGAAGCTGTTTTCTCCAACATTACATGTACCGAGCAGTATTTTTTGATCGATAAGTCGATTGATTTTTTTATTTTTGATTCATCGGGATTTTTGCCGTGGATAATATATTTGATTTTAATGTTTTTGAAAGTTTTTGGATGTTCATCGCGTCTTTCTCCTGATACTTTGACCGTTATATCATCGTAATCCACTCTCATTTTATCTAGTAGAGAAATTACGTCCATCAAAGTACAACTTCCCAGAGCAAGGAGTAATAATTTCATAGGGGCAGGACCTGAATCGTATCCTCCATATTCTTTTTTGGTGTCGATTATGATTTCATGCCCGGAATCGTCTTTTCCAATTAATTTTAAACCTTCTACTTTTTTTAATTCAACTTCCATAATCCTATAAATTATACGGTTAATAGCGACTATGTCAACTGTTATCTTTTGCCCCTACCCCCATTTTTTACCACAGAGGACACAGAGGACACATAGAACACAAAGCCCAAGTGCAACCCCTTTAATTTTATGGGTTTTTAAGGTCTTGGCGCTTCTAATTTACGCTAAATTTTATATTTTACAGCAGTTTTAATAAAAAATTATGAAATTTCAAAAAAAACACCTTGACAAAACGTTCTAAAATCATTAGAATAAAGGAGAAATGAAGAAATGGACGTTACTCTTTATTACAAATAAAGGGAAAGTGAGAGGTTTTCCTTTAAATGAACGGGTAGTCTTCTACACAATCATAATATTAAGTACATTCCTTGGAGCTTTTACATATATTACTATTGAAGGTACTAAAAGGGAAGCTTTATTAGATGAATGTAAGAGATTGGAAGCCAAAAGGCAGGAGTATTTTCAAAAGCTTATTAAAATCAAAGAAGACGTTTCGGTTCTTCAGGAAAGTTTATTCAGGGTAGGCGAAAACAATGAAATTTTAGCTCTAACCAGTAAATTGGAGCCTGTGAGTAAGAGTACTAAGCAAATGGGTATGGGTGGTTTTCCTCAGAGTAAAGAGTTTTACTCGTTAGATTTGGATTCCAGTGTTAAGGGATTGGAAAAACAGATCAACAAAATTTACAATCTTGTAGAACTTGAAAAACAGTCCTTTGACAATGCAGGAAGCAAATTAGGAGAATTAAAAGATAAACTTTCACACGTCCCTTCGATATGGCCTACTCATGGTTATATTACAAGCGATTTTGGTTGGCGCAGGCATCCTATTACAGGAAAACGTGAGTTTCATTACGGGTACGATATAGCTAATAGACCATATACTGCAGTTGTCGCTACTGCCGATGGTACTGTGACTTCCGTTAGAAGATTTGGAGGTTATGGGTTAATAATAGAGATTAACCACGGCTATGGTTTTACAACCAGATATGCTCATCTTTCCCGGTCCTATGTAAAAAAATGGCAAAAGGTTGAGAGGGGGCAAAAAATTGCTGCTATGGGTTCTACGGGTTTTGTAACCGGAACACATTTGCATTACGAGGTTAGAGTTTTAGGCCGTCCCGTAAATCCTATTAATTATTTTGATACTTTTTCTTATACTTATTAGTTTTTTCAAGTGATAAAAACTTACTCTTTAACTTTAAAAAGAGACGAAAATATCGTTATTCAAAATCTTGATTTTACCTGGAACAAGGGTGAAAAGATTGTAATGGTTGGACCGACTGGTGCAGGCAAAAGTACTCTCGCTTTGGGTCTATCAGGTATAATGCCCTCTCCGCCAGGTAATATAGTTATAGATTCTAAAGATATTGTAGATTTTGATTTAAGGTCCTTACGAAAAAAAATCGGCATTGTATTTCAGGATCCTGAGACCCAATTCGTAACCACAGACGTGTGGAGAGAAATCGGTTTTGGCTTGAGTAATATTAAAGAAGAAAGTTCTGAAATAAAGGAAAGGATTGATGCTGTGGTCGAGGATTTCGGTTTAAAGCATATTTTGTACAGGGATCCTTCTTCTCTTTCAGCGGGAGAAAAGCAAATGGTTTCTATAGCCAGTGTTTATGCAATGCAACCGGAATATTTGATATTTGATGAGGTAACTTCTTTTCTGGACAGGAAATCGAGAGAAAAGATATACGAGCTGTGGGAATGTTTAGCCGCTTCTATTTTGATCATTACTCAAAATTTTCAGGAGATAAATTTTGGGGAAAGGGTTATTCTTTTGGAAAAAGGGAAAATAAATTTTGATGCAAAAACCGAGGATCTTGAAGGAAGCTCTCATTTTTCATATGATTCCGCTTTTTTTAATTTGTTGAGAAAAAATAAAGCGGAAATTCCGGAGTACGAGAGAGTTTTGGAGTTGTTAAAGTGATTGTGCTGAAGAATGTTTGTTTTGGCTATGAAGATACGCAAGTGATTAAGGACTGTTCTATGTCTTTTGCTTCGGATGAAGTTCATTTGCTGGCAGGTCCAAACGGAGCCGGGAAAACCACTCTTGCTATGATATTAAAAGGTCTTCTTAAGCCGAATCATGGGAGAGTCTTTTCTCCTAAAGCGAAAATTGATACGCTACGAAAAAGAATGGGTTTGCTTTTTCAATTTCCTGAAGATCTTTTTTTTAATGATTCCGTATATGAAGAGATAGCTTACGGTGCAAAAAGATTTGAAGTGGAAGATGTTGATAGAAAACTTAATAATATTGTTGATTTTTTGGGATTAGATAGAGGGATTCTTAATGTCTCGCCGTTTGATCTTTCTTATGGCGAAAAAAGAATAGTAGCTTTTGCTTCTATACTTATCTGGGAGCCATCTTATTTAATACTGGATGAACCTTTTTCGGGACTCGACTGGCAATTCAAGAATAGACTTGCGGAAGTTATTGAAAGTTTAAAGGGTAGGGTTGGAGTGGTTATAATTTCACAGGAACTTGATAATGTGATTTCTTTTGTGGATACGATAAGTTTGATCGTAGGAGGAGAGGTGCTTTTTTCTTCTCCCATTAAAGAAGTTGATTGGAGTAAGATATACGAAGCAGGTTGTGATGTTCCTTCCGCTGTGAGATTGACGAATAAACTAAGGGAAGGCGGAATAAAGTTAGACGCCGATGTATGCCCTTTCACTTTTCAAGGTCTCATCGACGTACTAAAAAGATAGTTTATTCTATCTTTCTACCTTGAGAATTATATTGCAACTTCGATGGCGTCAAGTAATAAACTTAAATTGTAAGGTTTTTCTATATAATATTTAACCCCTGCCTGCATCATTTTTTGTCTGTATTCTTCGTCTTTTACAGCTGTGAGTACAATTACGGGAATATTTTGAGTATAGGCTATACTTTTAAGGTTTTTGAAAAGGGTAAATCCTCCTCCACCCGGAATTAATAGATCGAGGATAATTAAATCGGCTTTCTGTTCGCGGGCAAGCCTCATTCCCTGATCCACATCGTACGCAATAAAAGTTTTAAAATTGGCTCTCTCTAAATCATGGGCTAAGATTTTCGCAAAATCGGTATCATCATCGACTATTAATATTGTTCCACTACTTTCGTTTTCCTCTTTTTTCTGCTCCTCTTTTGATATATGTTCTTCAACGCTTCCCAGTAGCTCTTGTGCATTGTAAGGTTTTTCTAAATATTCGATCGCACCCGCCTGCATAACCTTTTCTTTAACTTCGGCATCGTGTACTCCGGTAAGTACTATAACAGGTATGCCCTGAGTTTCGGGCAATCGATTCAGTCTTTCTAAGACATTTAAACCGCCGCCGCCGGGTATCATTAAATCGAGAATTATTAAATCGGGGATTTCTTTTCTGGCAAATTGTACTCCTTGAATTGCATCTCCTACGTTTAAAACATCATAATCGGCTGAATGCAAATGTCTGATCACTAAAGCGGAAAGATCGTAATCGTCTTCGATTATTAATATTTTCCTTTTGCTCATTCTTTCCTTTAAATCAAATTACCAGCTGCTGGATATGCTTCCGATTACGCGCCACTCGTCGTAATCCATAGTTTCTCCTTGGGCATCATATAGATTTTTCTCTATGTCGAAATTCATAGTGGCAAGAGAACCCAAGTATAATGAAGAATTAAAATATATGCTTTTTTTAGAAATTGCGTCTCCTTCGGAAGACGTATTAAAACCGATACCGTTTGTCCATCTTTCAAAGAAAGTGTAATATGCTCCGATATCAAATGATAGAATCTCATCCCGCATATCAGTATAGCTGGTCTCGGAATAATCAACGGCAAAAGAAAGGTTAAGAGGAAACATAAAGCTAATATCATCGCTTACAGAGATTGCTTTGCCGGAATAATTGCTAAAGTCATCCAGATCTTCATAATCCTGGTAGGAAAAGAAAAGGCTAATATAGTTGCTTATGTTCGAAAGAACCAAGTTGTAGCCGGTATTAACAGAGTACATTTTGCTGCTTCTATCCAGTATGAGAGAATCGTTTCTCTCGGTATATGGGCTGAAGGAAAAATCCAGATACGGTAAGTTTGTGAAATTAAATCCTATTCCTACCTCAAATGCATTAAAAGAAGTAGTAGAACCTTTTATTCCCAGAAGGTTATCTGTTTCTTTTTCCATAGAGCCATATAAAAACATGCTGTTACTAAAAAGATTTTTCTTTATAGCTGCTTCGTAGAAAAAAACGTCGTTTCGTAAATAGGGATTTCCAAATGATTCGAATCCCGGTCCAACCATGCCGATTGATCCTGAAATCTCCGTATCGTAAATATCCAGAGCAGGTCTAACCTGAAATGCGAAATCGAACGAACTGCTCAATCTGGGATGAAAAGTGTTTATAAGAAAGGTAGGGATTCCTTCAATAGCTAGCTCTGGCATGCGTATGTCTCTTGTAACTTCCGTCCCTGCAACCTCAGATTCTATATAGAATCTGTTATCGAAAAGAGATAACTTAAGATCAATACCAACAACATAATTTTCCATAGGTTTTACAATTTCCACGCTGTCCGAATCAGTATAAGCAGGTATAAATAGTGGATCTACTGAGGTTGAATCGTCTCCTGAATGCATATAAATAAAGTGCAAGTGAGAAGATTCTTTTCTCCCGAACCCTACGTTAAAAGCGGCCAAACTCCTCGCATACGCATATTCGGTATAAGTTGTATCAGACCAGTCGACACTCCTTTGTAGTTTGCCCATTGAACCTTCCAGATGTAGAAATCCCGGGTTAAGTTCGACTCCTCCTCCGGAAACAGGAATGCCCGAAAGGGTATAGGGATTAAAATACGGATAGCAGGTTCCGAATTCTACGTTGGAAATAGCAAGAACGAAACTCGGAACATTGAGTTCGTCCCGCAGCATTTTTTCAGGCTGTATACTTATACGGTATTTATTAAGAGCCTGGCGATACTTTGATTCCAGGGAACTTAACTGCAAATCGAGAGTTATAGGCATCTCGGCGATAGATATAGTGGGACTGACGGTAAACCGGACTTCGGAAGTCGGGTCTATCAAAGTATCCCCGTCTATCTTATCATATTCGCTATATAAGTTTGCGGAACCGGAGAATTCGATAATACCTGCATAAGAAACAAACGATATTAATAAAGCTAGTAGTAATGTTTTTCTCATTTTTTCAGTCATCCCCCGTTTTATTTCTTCTTTTCGAGAGGATCCGGAGGCATCTTCGATTTCCCTAAAGGATCCGGAGGCATCTGTATTTTGTTTACTTGTATGGTCGCGCCGTTTAGCTTATTCCAGTTGCTTGGAGTGATTTGCTGCCAATGGTTTCCTGAAACGTTTAATGTTCTTGCCGGCATTTTTGTTATCTTGCCGTCTGCAACCTGGGTGATTTGAAGATCGCAGCTGACAGGCCCCTTTTCTCCCATAAGGAGAAGCGCATCGCGGCCTTCTGCTAATCGCAGTTTCACAGGTGAGGAACTGGGAGCTTGTAAATTCGTAACCTTAAATATTCTTGACGTTTTAGAGCCGGGAACCGTTTGATGTAATTCTACTTCAAACTTTGCAATTCCCCTTTTGCTGCTTAATTTTAATTCTTGATTATCGGTTGAGAGTCTTTTTATCTCGAAATCGTCTCTTCCGCTCGACCCTCCGGGTGTGATGAGTCTTATTATGTTATCTTTACCGGCCATTTCGAATTTGTATTTCTTGCCTGTCGAAGCGATTTCAAAATTAAGATTTTTGCCCTCCGAACCGATTGCAAAGTAAATCTCCGGAGCGTTTTTTACAGTGGAACGCCTTCTTCTTATTGGAGGTGCAGAAGTCATGGGCATTCTAAACACATTTTTCATTTTAAGGGAAGGATTGTCTTCTATATCGGATAGTCTATTATGCGAGCTTGCGCTTGATTTGTAAAATTTATGCCCCTCATCATCCGTGATCTGGGATATATTAGCGCCGGTAAGGAAAATATGATTCATGGCGTCTGTAATTCCGCCGAGCTGAAGTGGATTACGGGAAGAAGCTTTTACAGTCGACATAGGGGTCGCGAATATATAGCCATCGGGCGAACCCCAGGGTTCCGAAGGATCCCATATATAAGACCAATCCCCGCTGCTTTTATCTATTTCTATGTAATTACTGTCACTATCGTAATAATTCTGACGATTAGGGATCCATTTGTTTGAGTCGTGTATATAAATATATCTTTTTGAACCTGTCTCTTCGATTCTGTAGGGAATCAATGTATGACCCACAAAACTTAAGTCCCTGACTATTGTAAGTACAGGTAAATCTCCCATCGAGAGATAATATTCGACCTGTTCATAAGCGTAATTTCCGTCTCTTGCATGTGTACCTGTTATATTTTCAGCCATCCACATAATACCGGAATGGCTCCATTCATGACACTGCATAACCGTTATAACAGTGCACAATTTTGCCGAAGCCGGACCGTCCACACCTCCGGAATAAGTATAGATTGGTTTACAGAAACCCATATGCCCTTCTTCTTTGTATATAATATTTGCAAGCAAACTCATGCCAAAACAATTGCCCGACGCAACTGCGAATGCTGCATTATAAGCATGATAGAAGGCATAATCCAGAGGGCATAGAACCTTAGCTATATTTGAATCCGGGCAAATACCTATGAAACTCTTAACATATACTTCCCATGGCAGCACCGTATCACCCACAGCATTAGTGAAGTAAGTCGTATTTCTGAATCCCCACGTATGATTCTCGATGAATTCATCCGCGGCATACGAAGGGATTACCAGGAAAACAACAATTAATAAAGTTAAGATTAATGTTATTTTTCTCATTTCATACCCCCTTTAAGGCGTTGCCTTACCGTTTTTGGCAGTTGAAACGAGTGATCGGTTGCCGTTTTTAGCGAAATACTGAACTTTGTAGTAATAATCTTTATTGCCGATGACCGTATTATCGAGGAACTTATTATCTTTTATAATAGGACTAATCTGCCGGTAACCGGAAACGGGATCGGAACTTCTAAATACGGCAAAACCGGCATATTCCTTTTCATATGAAGGCTTCCATTCTATAAGAAGCGCGCACTTTCCGGTGGCTTGAGTAACTTTCAGGTCTTTCGGTGTAGACGGGACCCCGAGATTATACGTGTATGTTTCTATGGGGACCGAAGGATCCCCGATGTTCCCGCCGTAATCTGAGGCTTTTACCCTGTACCAGTATACCTTCTTTTCTTCAACGGTGGTATCAATGAATGAGAAGACTGAATCGGCCGCCCATATATTGGTTGCGGGAATATCATCGCAGTCTATAACCGCAGGGAATATAAGAGAATCGCTAACTCTCTTGTAAGGACCGCTCTCTTTTTCCGCTCTATAGACCATAAATCCAAATAAGTCCTGTACTGGAGAAGAAACCCACTCGACCTTTATCGCCCTGTCTCTTGCTTTAAGACCTGCGAGAATAGGTGGTGCCGGAGGTGTTTCTTCTCTCAGCTTCTGACAGACGGTTCTGGAAGTATCGCTTAAATTTTGGCTTTTATCGTAAGCTTTTATTGTATATCTGTAACAAATAGGCGAGCTGGGAGGAACTGTGAAGTCATTATACTTTAGACTATCGGGATGGTCTCTATTTCCTACGAGATGCATCGGATAAACTTGCCACTCCCATTTTGTACACCTTGTCTCTTTAAGTAGTTTAGGATCTATTTGCTCATACTCAACACATACCGAATCTACTCCGCAAACCCCTCTGTATATATTATAACCCGCGAGATCGGGTGGAACAGGATTCGGTTTTTCCCACCTCAAAGCGATGTGGTCGGCATGACTCTCTGCTTTTAAATTCCGCGGTGGTTTCGGGGGCGTTGTATCCGGCAGATGATTTCCGGATGAAGGAGAAAGACCACTTACATTGCCTTTATTATCAACACACCTAACTCTATACCAGTAAGTTTTCTCCCCGTATGCGGAGAAAAGTGAAGGATCTGTGTCTTTAAAGAGCGGGAATGCTCCAAATGTATCGGGTACCATCGAACTAACTATAGTACTGTCGGCAAGAGAATCTGCCGAATTAAAACGATAAACCTTGTAGCCTTGTACACCCGATAGTTCGACATGTCCCAACTCATCGTGAGTGACCTGATACCATTTTGGCTGTAGGCCGTCCGGATAAGCTTCCACTGTAATACCGTAAGGTACAGCCGGCGGCGTTTTATCCTTGGGAAGAGCAGAAACAGGTGAACTGAACATACCTGGTCTTCCAAGAGCATCATACGCCCTTACTTTGTAATTGTAAGTTATTGCGTTATATGGACCGTAAATCGAATCGGGAGCTACAACCTCATGCTTTGCAGGATATCCTGCCTCATCCCAGCGCATAAAGTCTATAAAGCAGTTTTTTTCAGAAATCTTATTTCCTTCAAGATCAAGGGTACATTTTTCGACTATATCGGCTCCGTTTACCTTAATATATGTCGACATAAGCGCATTTCTATAAACATCATAACCTGAAGCAGTTCCCATCTCGTTCCATCTTACCATAACTTTGTTGTCTCCGGCAATAGTAGATACTCCTCCAGGAGCAGGTAAAGGAAGAACCCTTCCGGCAATAACCGTCGCGGTATCTATGGGCTCAATTTTCTCCATCCCACTCCCAAGTCTTTTGGTCGATGCGGGAGTAATTGCATACATGTACTTCTTCCCGGGAACAACGTCATCATCTATATAAGCCTGACCTATAACAATACCAACCTTCCAGTATTTACTTGCAAGAGTTTGCAAATCCTTATAAGCCTTGCTGGTGTCGGATAAAGTAGAGATAGCGCAGGGGCTAAGTTTAGCGAGCACAGTCGGAACTGCAAACATGTCCTTGGCCGGTTCCTTAGGAGATATTATAGAAGAACCGGCGCTCCCTTTTGTTTTTTGTCCCTTAGTTTTAGATTTAGGAGGACCGTTAATAACGTCTGCGATAGCCTGCCATTCCTCGGAACCCTCAGGTATAACACTCTTAATATCATCACAGTCGGTCATAAGCTGAATAGGTTTGGGATTAATCGGTTTCGTAGGAGTTAGAGCAGATGGTATTTCTTTCCTGTAAAGGTTAAAAGTTTTAACGCCTTTTATCTCTGGCCATTTCAACAATATGAAGGTGTTTCTGCCTTTATCTTCACTGCTTATGGCATAAAGGAAACCTGTCTCGGTGGGAGCAAAAAGACCTTTAAATATGGAAGAGTCTATACCTTTCATTACATCGCTATGGAGTTTATCTATCTTTGTTTCGTACTCTTTTACAGCCCCGATTTTCCCGGCAACTGCTTTTACCTGGGAAGTTAGAATTACCGCTTTTTCTTTGTCGCCCTCGGCAAGAGCTTTTTCGAGTTTCCCAAGTACAAAATCCGCGTCTTTCTTTTGCCATTTATACCAGTGTTTCATCTGGTCTTTTTTGAATTTTGCAAACTTTGCCGGCTTACCTTTTTCCATAGAAGCCATCTCTCCCTCTCCCAGTATCTTCTCTTTGCCGCTCTCCTTTTCTTTGAAATTTAAACTTCCTCCTACCATTTTACACTCTACTTTTTCTCCTATAAAAGATTGTTCAAATTCCGTACCGCTAATACCTGAAATAGAAACCGGAGTCACCACCTCCAGGGATTCGCCTTTTATTAACTTCTTAACCTTTGCCCAGATTCTACCAAAGGAAAGAAATACAGATCTTTTTTTCTCTTCATTTGTAGTGGTAATTCTGGTATTCTCGTCCAAATACATCACGGTGCTGTCAGCATAAAGAATCTCAGCTTTAGAACTATCTCCCGCTATAACTGTATCGTTGTCCATTAATTCCATACCGATTGTAGGAGTAATAGTTGTATCTGCTCTTTTAACTGTCACATCATTAGTATAGACATTCAATACGGTTCCCAATAATATTATTATAAACATCGATACCTCCTTACTCTATATAGAAGCCGCGGACTGAATTCATTCCCGCCGTGATTTCTATTTCACCGCAAATGACCCATAGTACACATCCTCTAAGACCAAAAGTACCTTCGAAGCCCATTGGATGTCCGAAATACATTTCTAACTCTCCCCAGGCTGATGCGGAAACAAGACCCCAGAGTATTTCTCCGTATATGTAAACACCGACTACACCGACTATATAAAAACCGGCTTGTTCAGTAGCGCTGCCGTCAGAATTATTGTAACTTCCGCCTACGAAGGCACCAACACCGGCATATATCTCGACTCCGCCTTCTATTATACCTGCCACTCCGACAGATATTTCTGCATCCCCAAAGATATATATACCTGTCACCGGGTCGGCTATATTGGCCATATTAACGCCAAACCGCCGGCTTCCGCTGCTTCCTTCTCTGAGAACCCATACCTGATCCTTAGGAGCATTAAAACCTATAAATAGACCTCCGGAAAGACCCGCTCCTAAGGTAATACTGCATATATCAACTGCCAGTCTTCCCTGTATGTAATTCGCGCCCGGACTAAAGAACCAGTTAGCCTGCCCATCCGCGGCGATATCAACACCTACGGCGCTCAAATCGAAAGCTCCTTTTATTTCGCCCTCTACGCTTCCGGCAGCACGGTCCGTCTTAAGGAAGACGCTTCCCGTCATCTCAAGATCGGCGCCAAAGACATAAAGGTACATAATGCCGTCAGCTGCAAAGGTTGAAATAGTAGGAGTAATTGCCATCTTGACTTCTACACCCACTCCGGCTTTAGGAACAAGCAGGTCAAAACCACCTCCTACTGTCGATTCTAGTCTACCCCCTATTGCTATTCGCTCGAGCTCATCTCCTTTAATAACCGCGCATCCCCAGATTTCACCCAGACTCGCTAATTCTACATCAAGGAGCAATAAATCATGTACTCTGGTTTCTAAAACACAAATTTTTATATACAAACTATCGAGTTCGATTTCGGCATTGACAGGAGAATTCGCGAAGAAATCAAAATCGACCTCCCCTGTACCTGTAAACCCGTTTTGATCCGCGGCATCGTAACCGATTTCATCGAAATCCATATCCGCGACACCCGAGCCCCAGTTTCTAAACAGAGCGAATTCCTCGGGGTCGATGGTAACGAGACGCGAATAGAAAGGCGCGGCTGTCACCGTATGTTTAGCATCGTGTATAGTAATCAATGTATCAGGTTCGCCGAAGAAGTTGAAGTGGACACCGCATCGGACCACAAGTTCTCCCGGTTTTGACGAAACATATTTAGAGAGTGCAGCAGAATCGAGTGTAATTGGGAATCCGTCGAATTTCTGATGGGCTGCGTTGTGGTTGAAATAAAATTCTCCCAGATCTCCGTCGGCTAACATTTCACCCCAGATTATATTGAATCCTTTACTGAAATGTACTGGTTCGTGAATTTCGGCATTTGTGTAGACGATTTCTCCTACCCTTACACTGATAACTCCTCTTTTTGAAGTTAAGCCAACTCCCCAGTAATCGAGGGTAAGCGTGTCCGGGAAGAAGGCGTTACCACCCGCGAAACTGGCAGTTGAAGTAACACCGACCTCTCTGAAAGGAGGTTTTATGTTAGAAGGATATGGTATTTCAAAGTTTCCTCTCAAATCGGTATCGAAGGAGGAATTACCCACGAACCAGAATTTCATGAAAGTAGTGTCATCTCTATTATGAGTAAATGTGGTGTTGAAACTGCTGTCGGCGAGGTAGCCCGTTTTTGTCGTTATACCGAGCCTAACATTCATATCCGGGGTTTCAACATTAGAAGACAAATGTCCTCTTATCCCCTGCATCTCCAGGTTAAACCAGCCTATATTCCTCTTCATATTATCGAAACCACCCATTTTTTCAAACCTCAGAGGATTATTTGCGTCTCCTGAATATACAATTAAGACATCATGAGTTCCTCCAAAATGCGGTATTATCAAACCTATCAAAGTATCAGTTTCTACTCTGTCAAAAGTATCGCTTTTTACAACCGTATGATAGGCATATGGATTTGCAGGAAGTTTGAAAAAAGTGTAGTCGGAGTGCAATCCAAAACCACCCCACTTCATTTCGTCTGTTATATCAACAGCAGCACGTAAATCCAAAAGTGAATCCACAAGAAGCGAGTCGTAAGACGCTATAACAGGGTTTCCTGTTGGGTCCACGACTCCGTTACTGTCGGAAGGAAGAACTATATCACCGTTTAAGAATTTTCCTTTCTTCACTTTACACTTCTCGATCTCAAGCTCTCCGTCTGTCAAGTTAACTTCGAACCCCATTGGAATCAATGAATAAAATTTCCAGGGTTTGGCAAGTTCGAAAGTGGCACTAAATCCGGAAGGAGCTAAAAGTCCATCGTCAAAAGTATAGTGACCGTAAAGGTAACCCGTATTACAGGTATCCATATCAGGCTGCTCGACAGTTTCTCCTCTCCTCATCGAAATTCCTACTTTACTGGGAGTAATCGTTCTGCTTAAATCAATTAAAACTTCCTTCTTAGATTGAATGATTATACCAGTTTCTCCTAACCGGTAAGGTCCTCTATCTGCGACTCCAAGTTCTTTATAAATATCCGGAAGAGGTGAAAGTTTCGAGCCGAAAGGTCCAAGCTGGGCCGGTTCGCAACCGCTTGTATCATAAAGACAACTAACTCTGACGCCAACTGAGCCGTGTGCCGAATCTGGCCACATGTGTATATCGTGTATTAAAACGTGATAACCTTCAAGTGGAACCAATAAGGAAGAAGAAAAAGTTTCCTCTATTTCTCCGGAAAGAATATTTGCCGTATCGCCGCTTGTCCAGTCTGCATTCAGACCTTCAAAGTTAACGTCGAATGGTATTTTTACATAAATAAACATCGGACCGCCAAAATGACCAGGAGCGGTTTTCTTTAAAAAGAAAGATTCCCCACTTCCTGAAAGAGAATCGAGCGAAGATGAAGTATAGGTTATATTTTCTATTACAAAATCACCTATCTTTAAATATTCGGGCAGCAAGGGTTTTATTTTCCCCAAAATTTCAGGGTTGACTTGCCATATTTCGCTCATGCCCTGATTTTTACCAAGAGGGAAACCCCCTTCATAAAAGGCCTGGACCTGCCAGGCGTACTGTTTATCGGGGTCTAAATCTTTTGCTCTCAGAGGATACTGGAAACTCGTTCTACTTATCCTGTCTTCTTCATACCAGGCGGGATTGGATCTCATTGCTTCTTCTTTAGTCTGTCCTTTATAAACTTCTACAATTTTAAATTTGTAGAAAATTCTTTCGTCGGCTATCGCGGGAGAGGGTCTGGTCCAGGTGAAAACCGGGCGGCTTACTTTTAAGCCTTTACCGGCTTTAGGAGATATAAGTCGCGGAGGGCTTGCCGGTCGAACTTCTATATGTATACATTGCTGTGCGAGTTCTTGTCTGGTAGAAGCATCCATTAAATACAGGCAGGCATCGTAACTTCCTGCCGGTACGGTTCCGGTCCTGAGGATGAATTGCTTATCTTCTTCTAGGTACCATTCGTCACTTATATCTCTTATATTTCTTGCGGTTATCCGTTTCCTTCCCGGAGTAACCTCAAACTCATTTGAGTTACATCTGAACATCGGACCTTTTCTGGCTTCCTCAATTTCTGCGTGGAAATAAACGATCCTCTCTGTACCTGAATTGTTTGTTACGTCTACTCTCCAGAGATCTGCAATATCCAGTTGATTTGGCGGTGGTGGGAGAATTCGTAGAGAGAACTGAGCCTGTACAGGGAGGCTTAGAACGATAAGAAATAAAATAGATAAAACTATTCTATAACCCTTCATGATTCCTCCTTATTTAAGATTATAAAAATAAATATTTAAAGTGAAATCTTTGAAGTGTAATCTTTGAACATACTACTTATTTTTATACCTTTTGTCAAGAAAGAAAAATTTTTCTATATTGACAATCTTTTAGAAATTACTAGACTATTAATTAAGGAGGTGCAAATGAAAAAATTGTTCTTTTTTGTACTTTTGCTATCATTTAGTCTTGTTTTGCCCGCCCAGAAAATGTTGTTGCCGGTTCCCTATCATTCTCAAGGAGCTCCCAACAATCCGCCAGATTCTGGCTATATCTACCCCCCAAAGAACGATTGGTGTACTGTGGCTTGTCTTCATATGCTTTTTGATTACTATGATCATATGGGTAATAAGCCTTCGCCATTCCCCTCTGTTCAAATTGCCTCGGTATGCAATACAGGTAATATAGCTGGAGGTGGCGGCTGGCGAGGGACTTTCCAGAGCGACGCAAGGAGAGCCGCACATTTTTCTATATTAAGTAACTCTCTCGACGGGACAGTTGTTGGAGGTTACAGCTGGAGAGAGATTGGCTATTCGGCCCTGGACGATTCTAATGGAGTGGATTTTTTAAATCCTAATTTTGGCGGACTCATTGGTTGGATGGAAGCCTTAAACGAGGGTTACCCGGTTATCTTTAACGGAGGTTTTCCCTGGATTATTGGACCGCCTGAAGGTAGTGTATTTCCATATGATTCCATGCCGGATTCAACTTGCGTTGGGCACTCAATTCTTCTCGTGGGATATGATTTCAATCAAGCTAACCCTCCATTATCAGTTCTCTACTTCCACGATCCTTTTTATGGCCCAAATGTTTCTTATATGGTAAACCAGTTGCTGGGAGGTTGGGGTGGCAATTACATTTTCGCCTCGCCATGGGAGGTAAAAATCAATGCGCCCGATACTGTCTATACAGATAGTACGTTCGATGTGGTAGCTTCTGTAAGATATACTGCTCCAACCCTTGAATATGTACAACCAGCTGGCCCCACTTTTGGAAGAGTTTTTCCGGTCGTCGATGATCCAATCGCAATACTCAAGCAGGACTCCTGTTCGCTACCACTAAATATCCCAAATCCTGTTGACTCTCTTTATCTAATAGATCTAACCCAGTCATCCTTTTCCTGTTTCTGGTCTGTATCTTCATCCGCTTCCAGTACTTACGGAAGTTTTCGGGTAAAGGCAGTAGGGGAATTGCAACCAGCCAATTCCTATTCCTATGCAATGTATCAGGATACAATAGGAGGCATTGTAACGGGTGATTGCGCCAACGCTAAGGAAGCCAGCTCAGGAATGAGCCTTGGGGAATTTGGTAATTATCGAACTACGCTCTTTCCTAATCCTTTTGTCGAATCTAATTCAGTGACTCTCAGTTTACCGAAGGAGGGAAAAGTGAAAATAAGCATATTCGATGAACTCGGAAGAGAGGTGAAAGTTCTTACGGATGAAAGTTTGAGAAGAGGTCAGCATACAATACCCTGGGATGGAACAGATAAGGAAGGTAAGTCTATGCCTGCGGGGAAATACTTCTATTCTATATATGTTGACGGTAAAAAACTTCCGGGAGAAAAGGCCATTCTGTTGAAATAGGTAGTAGGGAGTAGTTAGCAGAGAGCAGTTAAGCAGTTAAGAAAATAAAGTCTTTATGGTATTTGTGGTTAACTGTAGTTACGGGTTACGATTTTAGTGTTTTGAGTTTCAAGTTTAAAAAGCAACAAATAAAGATATTTGTGCTCTTTGTGGCTTTGTGGTTATGAGAAAAAGTCAACCTTTTTATTTACTTTTTGCCAAAAACCTTTTGTATTCGAGTATTTTCTTATCATGTAACTTCTTATTCATATACCTGTAATACTCTCTTTCTTTAAGCATGAAATAGATGGCTACGAACATTTTCCTTACAACAGCTATTCTCGCTTTACACCCACCTTTCCCTTTTTTTAATCTCCGATAAAACTTATCTATAAAAAGACTTTCTCTTCTGAAATGATTTATCGATTGCAGCATTAAT
>Ga0315545_1000372_pt1 | contig 48246 bp, 40 predicted proteins | sample SalMarSW160210MG_FD_203096 | JGI IMG/M metagenome (GOLD analysis project Ga0315545, IMG submission 203096) | Salt marsh sediment microbial communities from the Plum Island Ecosystem LTER, Massachusetts, United States - Salt Marsh Sediment SW1602-10 ...
GAAAAACAGATGAAGTAAAACAAATTATGATAAAGGAGAAATGGTTCTTTGATAAGAACCATTCAGTTATGAAGGTAAGGATTGTAGGAATCAATCCTATCAGAGTATATAATCAGCTTGATGACCAGGGACTGCCTACTGATTTAATTTTAAAGAAACAAACCTTCTGGGTATATTATCCGGAAGTTAGGCCACTACTCACAAATCATGAAATATTTAATCAGTATAATGATGCACAGAGAATTTCATTTGATGACTTCATGATGCAAAGGAGATTCAGCGGCTTTATAATAGGAGTGTCCAACGTGTATAATAATAGAAGAATAATATCTTATGCAATAGGATTGGATGCTCTTCTGGAAGCTGATAAACAAAAGGAATGGCTATTTGAAGTTGAACACGACCTCTGGGAATATTAACATTGATACAACCCTGTAAAAATATTATAAAAAAGCTCTCGAAACTGAGAGCTTTTTTTATTACATAAAGTCTTCTCCCTTTTCCAGTCTGATATCATTTACAAATCTTTTTATCTTCTGTTCGTCTTTTTTCTTGCATATTAATAACATATTGTCTGATTCCACAAGTATATAATCATTAAGCCCCTGAACAACTATCAGCTTGTCATCAGGAACGTTAATCAGACATTTTTTGGTATCATATACGAATACATTCTTACCTGTTATAGAATTAGATTCTCTGTCCTTTTTAAGATTCTCATAAAGGGAGCCCCAGGTTCCCAGGTCAGACCATCCAAAATCTGAACATAAAACAAATACATTATCAGCTTTTTCCATTATGCCGTAATCAATTGAAATATTTCTGCACCTGGGATATGTTCTTCGTATAAAATCATCCTCTTTGTCTGTTAAATAGTAATCAATTCCCTCCTTAAACAAATTATCAATCTCAACTAAATACTTCCCAAATGCATTCATTATTGACTTTAATGACCAGAAAAAAATACCGGAATTCCAGAAAAAATCACCACTGTCTATAAATAACTCAGCCATCTTTAAGTCCGGTTTTTCAGTAAAAGTTTTTACTTTTCTGAAACTTTTATTCAATTCAATTGTTTTTTTATCACCCTCAATTTGAATATAACCATAACCTGTTTCCGGCCTGCTAGGCTGAATTCCCAGGGTTAATAAGCAATCGTTCTCACTAACAAATGCCAGTCCTTTCTTCAATACATCATGAAATTCATTTTCTTTTAATATTATATGATCTGATGGTGCTACAATAATATTGGCATCAGGACATATCTTCTGTATTTTATAGTTTGCATAGGCTATACAGGGGGCCGTATTGCATCTCTTAGGTTCCAGAAGTATTTGTTCTTCTTTAATTTCAGGTATTTGTTTCTTAACAATACTGCCATAATCATTGCTTGTTACAATAAAAATATTTTCCTGTGGTATGACATTCCTGATTCTATTGAAAGTTTGTTCCAGTAAAGTCTTACCGGTCCCTAAAATGTCGAGGAACTGTTTCGGGTTTTTCATCCTGCTAAGTGGCCAAAAACGACTTCCAATACCACCCGCCATAATTATGGAGAACATATTGTCTTTCATATACTAAAATATTATTTAAATTATAGACTTCTAATATAATAAATTTAATTAAGGTATAAATTCTGTTTTTTATACTCAAACAGACTTTGATTAGTTATATAAATAATATAATTTAATTTAGACATAAATTTATCTTATAAATACTAAAGATATGTCAGAATTTCTGATATATTCGGTATTAATTTTTTATAAATATAAAAAAATCATCAGATATGGGAATCCTTATTGCTTTTGGTAAATATGTTATATTAATATTCCGGGTATTTTCAAAGCCTGAAAAGACAAAAATTTACTTAAAACAGACTATAAGAGAAATCGAGAATCTTGGAGTTAATTCAATTGGAATTGTTATAATTATTTCCATTTTTATCGGAGCAGTTATAACTCTGCAAACACGCTATAATCTTGAGAGTTCATGGATACCTCTTTACCTAATCGGACTTACTGCCAGGGATACCATCCTGCTGGAATTTTCTTCCACTATGGTAGGCTTAATACTGGCAGGGAAAATAGGTTCAAATATTGCATCAGAAATAGGACATATGAGAATAACCGAGCAGATAGATGCTCTGGAAATGATGGGGGTTAACTCAGCCAGCTACCTGATTCTGCCTAAAATTATTGCTGCAATGATATTCAATCCGTTTCTTACAATTATAAGCATGCTGGTTGGGATCTTTGGAGGATGGCTCGCAGCAATTATTACCGGAGCAGTCTCATCGGCAGATTATATTTATGGTATCCAGTATTGGTTCGAACCTTTTTATATTACCTATGCCCTTGTTAAAACAGTTGTATACGCTTTTATTATCACTTCAGTGTCTGCTTTTTATGGTTATTTTGTAACAGGCGGCGCATTGGAAGTAGGCCGGGCAAGTACTAAAGGAGTAGTTTATAGCTGTATACTTATTTTGATGTTTGATGTTATTATAACACAGTTAATGCTGACATAATGATTGAAGTAAAAAATGTTTATAAATCTTTTGGAAAAGAGTTAGTGCTCACTGACATATCTGTAACATTTGACCAGGGTATTACAAATTTAATAATTGGCAGAAGCGGATCAGGTAAAACGGTCCTTATGAAGGCAATTGTCGGCCTACACGGTATTGATACAGGGGCAATATATTTTGATGGCAGGGATTTCATAAGTATGTCAGAATACAAAAAACAGGAATTACGTAAAGAGATGGGTATGCTCTTTCAGGGAAGCGCTCTTTTTGACTCCCTTACAGTTCAGGAAAATATAATATTTCCACTGGAAATGTATACCAATATGACATATGAAGAAAAACTGGAACGGGTAAATTCCTGCCTGAAAATGGTAGAACTTGAAAATGTCAATCAACTTTATCCGGCTGAACTAAGTGGCGGCATGAAAAAACGCGTAGGTATTGCCAGAGCTATTGTACAATCCCCCAAGTATCTCTTTTGCGATGAGCCAAATTCAGGACTTGATCCTATGACTGCATTAGTAATTGATAACCTAATCAGCAAAATAACTCATGAACTGAATATAACTACAATTATCAATACCCATGACATGAATTCAGTAATGGAAATAGGGGAAAAAGTGGTTTTTATCCATGAAGGATTTAAATGCTGGGAAGGTACAAGAAATGAGATCTTAAATTCAGATGATAAATATTTAAATGATTTTGTTTTTGCTTCAAACCTGGCTAAAAAAATAAAAAACTTAAAATAATAAATATCACTTATTTAACCTCCTTAAAATCTATGTATTCGCCTTTATCTTTACTTATTTTTTTCTCTTTCTTATCAATATAATCTATAGTAATTTCACCCTCTCTTTTATTCTTTTGTTTTGAGTATTGATGACTGCCGGAATAATTCCCGGTTCTTTTATTTACATATCTCTGAAAAAAGTAAGGAAAAATGAACCTTACAATTAATTTACCCAGATAATAAATAATTATCAGTATTAATATGATTCTTAAGAATTGCACCTTATACTTAATTAATAATCCTTAAAATTAATATCTTTTAAACAGAAGGCGTCCAAAAAAGTTAAATATTTAGGATAGAATATTGGACAGTTCAGACAAAAGCAAATAAATAAAATCGTGCAGCCGGATATTAATTACAGTACAACAAGTTTATAAAACAGACCTGACCAGCGGCTGATCTTTCATTTTTGCTTTCTCTTTATCACAGCCGAAGACCAGGTTAAAACCGAATCTGAAATTAAGTGCTCTTGTTTTATTGGGGATTGGTATACCTGAAGACTGTTCAACTGCAAAGTTTAATGGAATATTATCAGTTATTAAATAAATATTGAAAGGCCCTGGCTTAAATGATAACCCGATACCAAAATTATTGAAAGATTTATTCATAACTGAATAACTTAATGATGCAGCTATCTCTTTTATAGGATAGAAATTAGCAGAAAGAGCCAGTTGCTCCCTTATTCGTCCTTTAAAGATCTCGGTACGGGATAAAAGACCTACGCTTATTTCCTCTATTATCTGGTATTTTGCTCCCAAATAAAGTTTAGCTCCCAGGAATGAAGTATAAGGCTCCTGTGTATTATTAAAAATAAAAGTATTATCCAGTGTATCCAGAAAGTCTTCAAAAACACTGTCCCTTCTGCTATAATCAAATTCAATACCATCATAAATGTATTCCACATCCTGGGAAATATTATAAGTATTATTTTTCCACCTGATAAAACCTATATCCAGAAGACTTGCTGCCAGTGTAAGATTATCTATTGGCTTATAATGTACTCCCAAATCAATAGCTAATCCTTTATTCGCGGTTGCCATTTTGATATAGTCCGATGTGTTTAAATTTTCCTGACTCTCAATATCACTAAAAGTAAAATTTCCCTCTTCATCTGTAGGTATATTTATCCCTGGTAAGGTAGCATTTGCTTCAAATTTGGAACGTATAGTCCAAACCTCCTCTGTTATTAGCTTTAGATCCGTTCTCCTTGTTGAAATATTTGCATGTCCGAATAAAATCTTCCCTCTGTAACCAAGTTTCAGCTGATCATTTACTGAGTGTGTAACTCCTGCTGCAAATTCCATGAATCCAACTGCCTCAACTCCTGTACTGCTCATATCAAATTCATCACCACGTTCATTACCTTCCAGAAAAAACTTAAATAAATCACCTGGATATGATCCCCTGAAAGATACTCTCTCGGTCAAATCATATGTATAATATATTTCACCTGACTTAAATCCGAATGAAAAAATATTAGTACTTAACTCGGTAGATATAAAATTACTCTTCCCTAGATTATTTAAAAAATCTTCCTGGGCTGTCAGGGTATTATAAAAAAGCCTCGTGGAATCATTCTCATACCACATAATATCACTGACGCTCAGACTACTGTTCCCTATAAATACCTGGAATGGAGAAATTGCGGGTATTCCTATATATAAATTACATCGCGGCTGATTTGCAGGATTTACCAGGTATGACTGGGGCACGCCGTCCATAAAATACAGAATATTACTTTGCTGTGCCGTAATATATCCTCCTCCTGAAAGGATAATATAAAAAAACAATGCAATTATTTTCAGAATTACAATTCTAAAATTTGCCATAATTATTTCTGTCAGGGTTTTCATAATTAATTTTTTAACGTATCAGTATCAAGATAATCTACGTAATGAATTTTAATATCAAGACCAAATTTAAAATCAAGTTTATAGCTCTTTAAAATTTTTACTGAACTTACATTACCAGGATCATAAGAGCTGAAAATTCCTGCAATAATTAATTTATTTGCGTCATTAAGCAACTTATATATCTTATCTTCATCAAGGTCTGTCATCCCTTCAAATTCTCTGACCTGTTCAATGATAGTTTCACCTTCAGAATCTACCGGTGCTGCAGTAATGAAATAATTATCCCCGGTTTCATTTAGCCTAATCGTATCTATTTTGGTATCTGTTATTGAATCATAAAGTACCAGGTAAGGATCCACATTAACTGGAAATTCATTCCTGAAAATGTAATATAATCTCGCATATTCAATATAATCGATCTCTTCAACTGTATCTTCTGCCAAATCAAATTTCAATGTATCCCTGAACTGCAAGTCAGCCCTGAATTCAAGTGGAATCTCAACTTCCATATTATATATTATTTCACTGTTATAAAGTACATAATTATTTATTGTTGTATCCTTACCAGGATTAGCAGCAACTGAAAGATTATACCCAACTTCATCAGGAGCAGGAAATACGAGAAACTCATCAATATTTGGAGTATTACTCCTGTCAAAAACAGTTACTCCACTGGCTTCGGGTGATATATAGTCCAATGATACATTCATTGTGTCCGTTCCCCGATCTAAAATAACACTATCACCATCCTCGAAAAAACCTTTAATCTTCATATTAAATCCCATAGGTAATCCAAATGTATGTTCATAATTCAAATTTATCTTTGGATTAGTTATTGCAAATGTCCCGCTAACACCTTCAAGCATGCCTAAATCAATCTCTATAATAGTATCTCTGGTAAATATTTTTTCTCCTGCATAACCAAATAATGTTTCAAAATCCTGTAATCCCTCAATCGTAAAGACGATATCTGTGTAACTATTGGCTCTGATTGTGTCACCGGGTTCTGCATCTACATAAATCGTGAAATAAATATCAAGATAACTATGTCCTGTTATTGAACTTTCGGGGATGATTCTTGCATTGTCCAGGGGAAATGTCTCAGTTGTGTGAAATTCTCCGTTAGTTCTTGCACTTAAGGGTACGTATTCATCAAATTGTACATTATTAACATAGATTGAAGGTATATTAATCCTTAAAAGTCCATCAATATTAAATGTAGAAGTGATATCAATATTTAAATCCCCTGTGAGCAGAAAAACACTATCTATGCGAACATTATTTTCAAGTAATATTTCATATTGCTCCTGCTGTTCTATAGTGTCCTTTTCTTCCGCGGGTATATCTATGATAATCGGGTCAGCAGGCATATGATAAATAACAGGAGACTGCTCCGGAATATTTATAAGATCCGATACATCAAGCATGAAGATCGAATCCATTCTTAAAAAGAATATAACCTCTTCGCCCCGGAATTCCAGAACCGAATCCTCATCGTCACTAACCAAATCCTCAATTGAAAATGATCCTTTAATAAGGGGGGCATTAAAATGCGGATTATATTCAATACGGTTTGATACTTTTTCAAAATCGAGTTTATCTTTCATGCATGATCCCAAGAAGACTATAATGATAAACAGAATCAATAATCCGGGATTTAAAATAATTAATGTTCGTTTCATATCTTAAAATATTAGTATTTTCATTGTACGATATAATTTAACAAAAAGTTTTCATCACTGCCTACCACAAGGTTGAACTGTGATGCTGTACTGGTAAAATTTCCGATACTAAATAAAGTGCTTCCTCTCAGAGGGAATCCCTTATATAAAGATCCGTCATTATTTATTAAATAAATAAGTTTTTCACTTTTTGATACAACACCCAATTTCCTGTCAGAATAGGAAAAATAATAATACACAGGACTATGTATTATTTCCTCACTGAAACTATAATCAAACATTCTTTTTTTATTATGCCTGAAAACTTTCAGAGTTTTATTATCCAGATATACAAAGTCTCTGTATCCGTCACCGTCCATATCTTTAAAATCAAAAAAATGATCGGAAGTAAACTGTCCCAAATTTACTTTTTCAATTTTACCACTAAAATAAATAAAATGAACAACCCCTGCTGTGTCAGTAACAACAATGCGTGAATCTGCCACGTCCTCCTTATCATCCAATAAATAATTATTTCTGGAAGATAGTGGAAAAATCTCCTCGACGTTAACCTTTGCATTGCCTTTTCTGTCAAGAATATAAGTTTTGAATTTATCCCCAAAAACTATAAAATCCTTGTTTCCCAGCTTGAAATGATTTACTGGCTGATTTACTTCGCTTTCAGTCTTATTAAAATTCCAGCCGCTTATTAATGTTCCGTCTTTAGCGTATGCATATACTTGTTTATCTTCACATGCTATAAAGATTCTGTAATTCTTATTGTTATCATAATCAAAAAGTGACATCCCATTTGTTGCCGGGGCCCTAAGCTTTACCGGATATCTTTCAACATAATTTCCATTACGATCAAGTAAATGGATAAAGTTTTTTGTACTGAATATTATTTGTAATTTGCTGTTCTTATAATAATCAATTTGATATATTTTGCTGTTTATTCTCTCAGGTATATTTACTTTCCACAGGATTCGCCCGGCATTATTTATTAAATAAATATTATTCTTTAAATCCTGAACAAATATCTCACTTTGATCTGTATAATGGTTTTTAACAAACTGTGGTTTAAAATCTATGACTGTATCAAGACGGCTTTCCCAGACAGTTCGGGGGGCATAACTAAAATCGGTGACATATTTAAGAAAAACATTATTGTATATTAAATCATCACTTGTATTAAGCTGGAAACCAACAACCTGCACCTTTTGAAATACCTGAATATTCTCTTCCCATCCATTAAAAATTTCACTGGTTATAAATTTTGAATAATTCGTGGATGAACTCCCCAGGTTGGCATAAAAACTTACAGTTGAACGTGGAGATATGTTGTATTTAAACTCTTTATATGCATCCTCGGTAATTATTGTCCTTTTCAAAACATTGTTATGTATAAATTTAGATAAGGATTTAACTGAACTTCCAAATACAATATAATTCTCTATAAAGGTAAAATATGTCTCTTCATTCATGTTGAATAGCTCTCCAAATATTTTACCGGTCAAATTTTTTAAAGGAAGTTTATAAACGGGATGGGACAATTCATTGTCGATCCGGCAATTATAAGTCAGTTTATCAACTGTTAACGGATTTCTTTGAGCCATCTTTTTAAGCATATCTGACAATTTCTTTTCGGACTGGCTTTTACTTTTTGTTCCCAGTATTACATATGTATCGGGCTCCCCGCTCTCAACTTTGCCATTATCCATTGCGACAGCAATTTCACTGTCAAAAATGGATACCAAATCATCAATAATATCTATATTATATTTGTTTTTAATAAGATTTACCTCCTTAAGATATTTATTTAGTTTTCCCAGCTTGAACAAGTAGTCCTTATAATTTTCAAAATAAGTATTAATGTCTGATAAAGAAATAACCAAAAAGGTTGAAATAAAGGATGGTAATATGTTGTCGATATATATTTTCTGAGGGATTTGATCAATAAAAAGATTTGCAGTATAATTCAAAGTATCTGAAAAATGAGTAAATCCATTTAGTAAAATCATATCTTCTTTTACGTTGATATCAAGTTCTGCCCAACTTGCAAAATAATCATAGGATCTCACCTTTGATTTATACTTTTGATTAATACATGTTGAGACAGCTTTAGGCAGATTTTTAAAATTTACAAATAAGTTAGCATCTACATTCTTTCCTGCGGTTGACAGTACTTCTTTAAATCCGGTTTGCTGAACAATTGATTTAGTCAGGTCTAATTGTCTGATAGCATCTTCAATTAATATTGATGAAAAACTTAAAATAAACAGCCCTTCTGTTATAGTATAAGAGAAATTCTTAACCGGGCTTTCATTTAGCAATCTGATATCATAGATGTCTCTCCCCTGATACTTCCTTTGTGTTTTTGTGCCCGAGTTAATTAATAACCTGGATATAAATTCATTAATCTTTTTCCCTGTCAACCCTTTTGGTAATTTATAAATATGAATAAAACTCACCCTGTCTCTGCCGGTATAGTGCGCTGAAATATAAGAAGGCTTATTAAATAGCAAGTCTCTTGCAAGAGGATATTCTGAATTTATAAAATCAAGAAATCCGATTTGTTGATCCATCCTGCTGAAGACCGGCAGCCTTCTTAATTCTTCCCAGATTTTATTATTCTTTTGTGTGTTTTTCAACAGATTGCGATAATTATTTATACGAATGATAAATGCTGCATCTAATGGAACTGCTTTTAGTGGTTCACCTGATACCGTAAGCCTGTTCTTAAAGTACAAAAAAACCAGTAAAGAAATTACAGCAACAAATACCAGAATTACATATATAAAAGCTCTTTTAGATAACATTTTCAAACTGTATAGCTCTTTATTCAAATTTAGAAAATTAATTTGTTAGATAAAATCTTAATTACTAACACATCCCCCGTATAATATTTGAATTATTAAAATTAAATTGCATCACCTATACTGAATGGAACAATTTTTGAGGGTAATTCTGGATTCAACTTCTTAAATGTTATGAATTATTTATATTGTTTGCTTCTCCTTTTTACTTTCATTACGCAACGTGTAACAGGACAGCAAATTACTGTTATTAATTATTTAACAGGCGCCCCCATAGAGAATGTTGCTATCTACAACGGGAGCAAGACGAAATCAACCCTCACAAACCAGAAAGGTAAAGCAGATATTACATTATTTAATGAAGATGACAGTCTTTATTTTCAACATACTTCATACAATAATGCTATCCTCACCAAAGAGCAAATCCGGCAATCCAGTTACAGAATAGCACTGAAAAAAAGAAATATATTAATTAAAGATATAGTTATATCATTTAATAAACTTGGTGAAGATAAAAATGAGATCCCTCATATGGTAGATGTTATAATATCGGAGAAGCTAAAAAGTAATACAGCCCAGAACTCAGCAGATATCCTGTTAAGTACAGGTAATATATCGGTACAGAAGAGTCAGGGTGGAGGGGGAAGCCCGGTAATAAGGGGATTTGAAGCTAATAAGATTTTACTTGTAATTGATGGTGTTAGAATGAACAATGCTATATACAGAAGTGGACATCTGCAAAATTCAATTACGATTGACAAAAATATTCTCGAACGTACTGAAATAATATACGGGCCTAATTCTACAATCTATGGGAGTGATGCACTTGGAGGTACTGTTCATTATTATACCAGAGATCCTTCATTTGCCATTGAGGTGGGAAAAATCGCTTTTCAGGCAAATATATTTACACAGCTTTCAACAGCGAACAAAGCTAAAGTTTATCATTTTGACTTTAATACAGGGACCAGGAAGTTTGGATCTCTTACCAGCATTACATTAAGTGATTTTGGTGACATAAGGATGGGAAAAACCAGAGCCCCGTTTCTGAATGATGATTACGGTAAAAATCTCCATTTCGTGAAACGATATGAGAGAAGAGATTCTATGGTAATAAACCCTGATCCTTATACTCAAAAGAATACCGGATATAAACAATATGATTTCCTGCAGAAATTTAAATATTCACCTGGCGATTATCTTGATTTGCTTGTTAATTTTCAGTATTCCACATCTTCAGACATTCCCCGTTATGATCAGCTAAATATTTATAAAGGAAAGTATCTGAAATATGCTGACTGGTATTACGGTCCTCAGAAAAGAATATTAACATCCCTGAAATCTGTACTAAAAACCTCAAATCCTTTATTTACGACCTTTAGCAGTATTTTCGCATTTCAAAATATTGAAGAAGACAGAATAACAAGAAAATTTGATGATGAGAATGAAATTAATCAGGAAGAGGATGTCTATGTTTATTCAATTGACCTTGATTTTTTCAAATTGCATAACCAACAGATAAAAACTAACTACGGAATTGAATTTGTTCATAACAAAGTTTACTCTCAGGCATACAGATATAACTTTTTAGATTACTCAGTTGCAGATACTATAACGCGTTATCCGGACAAAGACAATAATACTTTTGATCTGTCAGCATATATTACAAACAAATGGAATATAAACAACAAATATATTATATCAGGCGGAATAAGATTTAACTATTCTCATTACAATTCTGAATTTGAGTATAATACATCTTTTTATAATTTGCCATTTTCTGATATTACCCAGGAAAATAAAGCCTTAACAGGAAGCTTAAGTATGGTTTATCTGCCAGTCGCTGATTTAAAACTTAACCTGATATTATCAAGTGGTTACAGAAATCCGAATATAGATGATTACGGGAAAATAAGAGAAAAGAGCGGTGACCTGATGATCCCCAATAATAATCTTAAACCTGAGTATTCTTATAATGGTGAAATCGGCTTTTCAAAAACAATTGACGGTTATATTCAAATTAATGGTGCATTTTTCCTGAGTTATCTTAATAACGCTATAGTAAGAGCACCTGCTATGTTGAACGGCTCATCTGTATTAATATTTGAAGATGATACCTTAAGATTAATTAAAAATGATAATGCAGAAGAATCTGTTATTTATGGCACCAGTCTGAATATAATCTCCGATTTAAACTCAAATATCAGTTTTAAAGCAACATTAAACTATACATATGGTAAAAATCTGACAGATACACTTCCATTATCACATATACCTCCAATTTACGGCATAACATCCATTAGTTACGATATAAAAAGATTCTGCAATGAAATATATTTGATATATAACGGATGGAAACACATGGGAGACATGAATCCCTATGGTGAGGATAATATTGATTTTGCTACTAATGACGGATTCCCGGGATGGTTTACCATTAATTTAAAATCCGTTTACAGAATTAATAAAAATTTATCACTTCTGATTGCAGTGGAGAATATTCTTAACACTTTTTATATTCCTTTTGCATCAGGTGTGGCATCTCCCGGCCGAAATTTCATCGGTACATTAAGAATAAAGATTTAACTGCACATTTGCAGTCAACCAGTTTTAATTACAAAATATTAAATCAACAGTTTATATATAATTAGATAATAATCGTTTTGAAAATGATTAGCCGTCCTCTGTTATTATGACTCAATATGGATCACATTACAGGTGATAGTATCACTGTTGAAAGAGCTAAAGGCTTAAGGACAAAGTATTATACCACTGTTTATTCTGATTTGTCTGAATAACTAAATTTCGTAATTTTAAAAACATTGCTGAGAATTGTCAGCAAGTTATTTAATGCAGGTATTTTTATTTATTTATGTTATTAGTCATGCCACAAACACAGGAAGAATATTTTTGCAATATGCTCTTAAATATTATAGAACAATGTCGCTGATAAATCCTCAAATAGAAGAAAGCTGGAAAAAAATTTTAAAGGATGAATTTAATTCTCAATATTTCATTGAATTGAAGGAATTTCTTATTGAAGAAAAAAAGAAATATAATGTTTATCCTCCGGGGAGATTAATTTTCAATGCGTTAAACAAGACACCCTTTGAAAATATAAAAGTAGTGTTACTTGGGCAAGATCCGTATCACGGGAAAGGCCAGGCCCATGGGCTGTGCTTTTCCGTACCCAAAGGTATTTCACTTCCTCCTTCATTAGTCAATATTTTTAAAGAATTAAAAACCGATTTAGATATTCCCATTCCGGCTCACGGTAACCTCGAAAAATGGGCAGACCAGGGTGTATTTCTGTTAAATGCAACCCTTACGGTAAGAGCATCCCAGCCGGGATCACATCAAAATAAAGGATGGGAAGTATTTACCGACTCTGTCATAAAAAAAATATCTGAAAAAAGAGCAGGAATAATCTTTCTCCTTTGGGGTAAATACGCACAGGCAAAAGAAGTCCTTATTGATACAAATAAACATTATATCCTTAAGGCAGCCCATCCTTCTCCATACTCTGCCGACTATGGCTTCTTCGGGTGTAAACACTTCTCACAAACCAACAATATACTTAGCAAGCATGGATTATCGACAATTGACTGGAGTATCTGAAAAGTTAGTAAAATACCCTAATATAAATTTAGAACTTCATACCCAGGTTAAAACCAAACCATCCTCTTATACTATCTTTCCTGTCAGCTATGGTAAATGCCCATGAGGGGGCGATCTCATCGGCATAGTCAATTATATCTGCAACCAGAATGTTAAAAGAAGGACCTGCAAAAATACTGAAATGCTCAGCTATATGATAGTTAAAACTTACTCTTAACTGATTCAAATAATTATAATTCCAGTTCTCCCAGAAATATCTATTCATTGCATAACTATGAGCTTCTATATCAATTGATTTATCTTTGTCCAATTCAATATTTGTTCCAACACCAAAGGCGATTCCTGTATTAAAATCACTCTCAACCGGTTTAAATCCGAGAGTAAAAACTGTATAAAAGTACCTTAGGCCGATTTTAAATGAAGCATTCATGAAAAATGTTTCATTTCCCCAGAATTCAAACCTTCTGTAACCTCCTCTTTTTACAATACTTAGAGGAGCAATTGGTATCCCGTCAATTGTATCACAAATATTAATAAATCCTGCAATTTGAACCCCTTTGACTTTTTCAGCAATATTAAGAAATCCTCCTCCCTGTACTCCGTCCATATTGCTGGTTCTATTTAAAAAACCTGCTACCTGGACTCCTGTCATATCACCGGTAACGTTCATAAATCCCGATATCTGAACTCCTTCTGACTGTTCTGCAATATTTCCAAAGCCTGCAGCCTGCACTCCATTAGTCTCTTTGGCTATATTTCCAAATCCTGATACCTGAACTCCTTCAAGTGCACCTGATATATTTGTAAATCCTCCGATTTGAACAGCTTCTGTCCTGCCCCCTGCAATGTTTATAAATCCCGAACCCTGGAATCCTTCTACTTCTCCTCCATTAATGTTCATGAATCCCGCTATCTGACCTGCTTCGGAGTTACCCCCTGTAATATTTCCAAATCCGCCAATCTGAAATCCCTTAACATAATCATTCGCAAGATTTAAGAATCCTCCCAGTTCAAATCCGTCAACCCCTCCATTATATCCTGCCAGAATATTAAATGAAAAATTATTTATGATTCGGGGTGCTTCTGTACCATTCGTCCCCAGGGGAGTAATAAATGTAACCTGAAAAGGCCTGATATTAGCCTCATGTTTATCTTCTTCCTGGGCATTAATACCAATAATTATAAGAAAAAGTAAACTTATAAATAACAATTTATGTTTCATCCGTATAAATTTTAATTTTTTCTATAAAGACATTGAAATGACTAATAGGTTGCATTTGGCAATTTAAAAAAAAAGTTATATTGTTCGATCACACAGTTGCTTTTTTATTATATTTATTTACTGTTATAATATATTTGATAATTACTTACTTACTATACCAGATGAAAGTCAGGGAGGTGCACTATGTTTAGATCCACACTATCTATTGTATTAGTAGCTATCCTGTATACTACATATTTATTATCTATAAATTATCAGCAATTATTCCCGACACATACATCATTATACCTGCCTGATAATGATAAGATAAAATATACAGGAAGGATTGATTTTACAAACCCGCAAAAGCCCAGATTAATCGGATCAGGGGCCTACTTCATGATAAAATTCAGGGGGGAAAATTGCGACATCCTGCTGGAAGATCAGAGTCTATATAATAATCACAATTATATCTCTATTGTGATTGACGGCAAATATCATGGGAGAATCAAAGTGAGCAAAGACAAAACTGAGTACCGGGTAGCCAGGAATTTGAAAGGAAAGAACCACACTCTTCTGGTATGTAAAGATACGGAATCACAGACTGGTTATATTGATCTGGCGGGCATAGTATGTACTAAAATACTGCGTATTAAAAAAAACAGGAAACGCAAAATTGAATTTATTGGCAATTCGATTACTTGCGGTATGGGCCTTGATTTGTCAGAAATTCCCTGCGATTCCGGAAAATGGTTTGATCAGCATAATGCATACCTTGCTTATGGCCCTCTTGTAGCACGTGAACTTAATGCTGACTGGCTTTTAAGTTCAGTATCGGGAATTGGTATAACCAGATACTGGAATAGTCCGGGCCCTACGATGCCTGAAGTCTATAACAAAACATATCTGAATAAAGATTCCTCTTCTTTATGGGACACACACAAATATACACCTGATCTGGTATCAATTTGTCTCGGCACTAATGATTTCTCCGATGGTGATGACTCATATGACAGGCCTGACCTGGATTCAGCAGAATTTGTTAAAGCTTATATCAGTTTTATTGGAACTGTCAGGGGTAAATATCCATCTGCACAAATATGTTGTCTGACGAGCCCGATGTTAGATAAAGAAAAGAGTGTCAGCATGCAAAATTATCTTTCCGCAGTAATAACATATATGAGAGAGGTTATGGACGAAAACATGATTCAAATGTTCAGTTTTTCACATTCTTATACAAACGGATGCAGTTATCATCCTGATAAGGAAGATCACAAAAAGATGGCAGAAGAACTTTTACCATTTTTCAAACATGTAATGAACTGGTAGTAAAAATAATAAATACCTTTGGAATACCTTTTTACAAATATTTACCTTAATTAGAAATATTATTACTATGAAAGAAACAGCACCAAACCGCTCAGATGCTTTTGAATTATTTAAAAAATATAATAAATCCCAAAGTCTCATTAAACATGCACTAGCAGTAGAAGCAGTCATGCGGCATTTTGCTGAACTTTACGGTGAAGATCCTGAAAAATGGGGAATTATCGGTCTCGTTCATGATCTGGATTATGAAAAATATGCAGATCAACACTGCAAAATGACAGAAAAAATCCTTGAGAGTGAAGGCTGGCCAAAGGATTATATAAATTCTGTATTGTCCCATGCATGGGGAATTTGTTCCGATGTTGAACCTTTACATATTATGGAAAAGGTATTATATACTATTGATGAACTGACAGGATTAATAGTCGCATGTGTTCTGGTAAGGCCATCAAAAAGTATCCTCGACCTGAAAATCAAATCAGTGAAGAAAAAATGGAATGTTAAACATTTTGCTGCAGGAGCAAATCGCGAAGTGATTGAAAAAGGCGCCCAAATGCTAAACAAGGACCTTGATTATATTATTCAGGAAACTATCACCGGCATGCAAAAAATTGCTGAGCAACTTGGTTTAAAGGGTGAGCCCCTGGCACAATAGTTAAAAATCTTTGGGGGTAAAGCAACGTTTTATAATATAAATGCATCATTAATATGATACTTATCAACCAACAGGTTTCTTTATTAGTTTGTCCGGGTTAAGAGTTACTCTTAGCCCGGCTTTTTTATATTGGGCATTATCCCTCTAAATAATCAAATAATTAAATAAATGCAGGATGCTGTCCCTCTAATAATCTTTCTGATCCAGCATGTGATTATAAAATCCCACCAGGTCGTCCTTGTCTTCTCCATTCATCCATTTCATTGCACTTCTGGGGTGTTGATTCATTGATCCTGTTATAAGGTAAGGAATATAATAACCCCAGTGTATCTCTTTTTGTAATGGAATTAACTGCTTTTGAATTATATCATAGATAGGTCGGAGCTTAAACTTGGGATTTTTTAAGAATGAAAGAAGAACTTCAAGCGGACAATTACCTGCGCCCCGGCCTATTCCCAGCAGAGTTGCATCAAGCATATTACATCCATGGATAATTCCGGTAACAGTATTTGAAAATGCCAGCTGCATATTATTGTGCATATGAATACCAATGGTTTTATCAGGTAATGCAGCTTTATACTTATTAATTAATAATTCTATCTGCTCGCAATACATGCTGCCAAAACTGTCTACAAGATAAAATATTGGGACTTTTGATTTGGCAACATCATCCAGTGCTTCATTTAAGTCTCTCTCCATTACAGTAGATACAGCCATAAGATTTATTGTTGCCTCATAGCCTTTCTCTAAACAATGCTCAGCAAGAAATATGGCTTTATCTATCTGGTGAACATAACAGGCAACCCTAATCATATCTAAAACACTCTCTTTTCTGGGTTTTATATCATCAGGGTCAATCCTTCCAATATCTGCCATAGCGGAAAGTTTAAGGTTAGTCTTGTTATCTCCTACTATTCTTCTTACATCCTCATCATCACAAAATCTCCAGGGTCCAACCTCCTTGCGGGAGAAAGCTTTCTCACTGCTTATGTATCCTATTTCCATATAGTCAATTCCTGATGCAGCACAAGCTTTATATACATCTTTTACAAATTTATCCGGGAAGTGCCAACCATTCATTAATCCGCCATCTCTGACGGTACAGTCCAAAACCTTAATTTCTTTTCTATACATAATATATTAAGTATTAAATGTTATCAATTATTTTTTATAGTCTGATTTTTTAGCAATTTCTATTTCTTTATTAATGAAGTGATTAATAAGGCTCTTATAAATATTTTCTATTAAATCAGGATTAAGTCCATTTTCAACTGCCAGCATCCTTCTGTTTTCAATAACTTCATTATACCTGTCTTTTGCAACAATACTATCCCTGTCTTTATTTTTAAACTTAACTATCTCTTTAACATAACTAAACCGCTTTCCGATTAACTTAATTATTTCTTCATCAATACTGTCAATAGCCTCTCTGATCTCCTGAATATTTTGACATTTTTCAGGTAGTTTCATTATTAATAATTTTAATTATAAATATTTAATAGGCGTGCAAATATAAAAAAAAACTTTTTCATACTATGAATATTCTATGATCACTTGCTATAAGGACTATGATTATAGGTTCCTGAATTTTAAAGCGACTTTGCCCTACACAATAAAATATTATGATGATCTTAACTGGAGAACTCCTTTAACCGGAATATCTGTTAAAAATGAAAGGAAGTTAATTACTGAACTCGAAACAGGTTCTAATAATTAAAAAACCGTATGCATTTAAATTTTCAGTTACTTTTTAAAATCAACAAATTAGATTTGCTCTACAATCAACAAAAAATTTTATGTAAATTTTGGACTATATTATTGAAAATTTTATATTAACTTTTGTATTAATTTTATTGAGTTATAGTGGTAACTGTAACAAGTTATTTGATAAATTATTAATAATTAATATAATTAAATAAAAATTTAAAATTTTATTGAAAAATATTGTTTCAATCTTGTTTTTTGAAAATATTTTTTACATACATTTAACCCAAATTTTTTTTATTCGTATTATCAAAATATAAGAATATTTAAATTTATATACGACTTTGTTCAGATCTCTAATCTTAGCACAGTGGGAAAGAAAAGAATAATAAAAAATTATGAGCAATTGCCTGAAGATATTGTTGAACAGGTAAAGGAAAGGTATCCTGACGGCTTTGAAGATAACTTAATAACTTTCGAAAATTCAAGAGGAGAAATTGAACTTGCATTGCCATTTGAAACAGAAGACACATATTATTTAATTAAGATGCCTAAAAATAATACTGCAGAGGAAGAAGAAGAAGAAGATTACGATAATACTACAATAGATGAATTTGACAACTTTGAGAACCTCGAGATTACTGATGATGTTGCAGATGAGGAAGAATAGAAAAATAATAACTTACCCTGGTTTTAATTTCTTTACGGATCGGTTGAATAATTATGAAATTTGAGATATCAGACCCGAAAGAGCACTATAAACAAATTAATCTGTATTTTATAGTTCTGTTTTTAGGAATAATAATTTTATTCGGAGCATCAGTTTTTGTTAGAATAACAAACAATTTTAGATTTACATTTAGAAATTACAAAGAAATTGGTTTTATATTCAAGATATTATTAGGAATATTCATAATAATCCTTTACCCCGTAAGTTATCTCTTACATAAAAGGAAAATTGAAAATCTGAAAAAAAACTCAAATCTATCACAAAAACTCTCTGGTTATAAGACTTCCCTGATGGTCAAATTAGTTATAATTGAGTATTTATGTGTTTTCAATCTGCTTACTTTTTTCTTTTTTGGAAGTCCTTATTTATTAATTCCTGTATCTGTTTTTTTGCTTGTCCTTTTAATGAACAGACCAACTATTCAGAAAATAAGTGCTGATCTGAATCTTACAAGTGAAGAGAGGGAAAAGATATTGCAATAAGACTGTTCTATTGCTGAATTGTTTTATTGCTATATTGTTCTATTGCTATATTGTTTTATTGCTGAATTGTTCTATTGCTATATTGTCTAATTGTAACATTGCTCTATAATTCATCTATCAGGGCTGTGAATAATCTGATTAGCTTTAGTTCTGCTTTTCCCGCAGTTTCAATTATATCTTTAATATCGGCAGGTGCTAAATTATCCGGATCACATTCATCTGTGAGAACAGAAATAGCTGCGCACGGTATACTCATATGATTAGCTACAATCACTTCAGGCACAGTGGACATGCCCACAGCATCAGCAATTGTCCTGAGAAATCTGTATTCAGCACGTGTTTCAAGGTTAGGTCCTACAACTGCTACATATACCCCTTTATTCAGTTCAATATTTTCCTGCTTTGCAATGGCCTCCAGTTTATCATTAAGTTTCCTGGAATACGGCTGGCTCATATCAGGATATCTTGGCCCCAGCTCATCATAATTTTTACCTCTTAAAGGATTATCCGGTAAAAGGTTAATATGATCATCAATTAACATCAATGAACCTTTTCTGAAATGTGGATTCATTGCTCCGGCAGCATTCGAAAGAAGCAGATACTTAATACCCAGAAGTTTCATTACTCTTATCGGAAAAGTTATCTCCTGCAAACTGTAACCTTCATAGAAATGGAATCTTCCCTGCATAGCAATAATTGTTTTGCCTTTTAACTTTCCATAAATAAGCTTCCCTAGATGATACTCTACTGTAGCAATTGGGAAATGAGGAATATCAGTATATTCGATTACTTTATCTATATTGATTTCATTTACTAATTTACCCAGACCCGTTCCTAACACTATTCCTATTTCAGGAGAATAAATTCCTTTCTTTTTAAGGAATTCATAGGTTTGTTTTACTTTTTCCAGCATATATTATATGTTTATAAAACATCTGAATGCGAATAATATATTATGAAAAATTCCTGACTTCCGGTGACCAGTTAAAAGGTGTATAAATGATCAATGGTGTACTGTCGCCTGGTATTTTTTCATATTTTTTCAAAAACTTAAGAATCCCGTTCATGCCCCCGAAGTCTCCAGCATACCAGTTAAATAACTGAGAAACTGTAACCATGTTTTCTTCTTCAAAAAATGTAACCTCAGAATCCAGGTATAATTTTGTTGATAATTCCAGCTGGTGGCTTATCTCTGCACTGTTATATATACGAACAGGAGGACTGCTTTTGCTACCATAGTTAATCGCAAAATGAATGCGATTATCAAAAATACGAACTCTAAGTCTCCGCTCGAGTTTCTTTACATAAATATTTGATAAATATCCTTTTGCCCACCATACCTTTGAATGTCGTAAAATTCCGTGCAAAATATTATTGAGACTTAATTTGTTTCCTCCAATGATAATCTGATTATTGCCAAATAATAAATATCTGAATTTTTGATTTTCCAAAAGAGAGGGATTTGATTGAAGGAAAACAATCCTGAACGAATTATAAATATTTATCCAAAATGCCTTTCGTTTTTCGTCATTTGATATTGCCGAAAAAATATCGCTGGTTTTAATCTCTCCTAATTTACTTACCAGATTTGTGTAATCTTCCCCATTCCTGATTCGACTTAATAAATCGAATGCCAATTGTTCGATTTGCATATTAGTTTTAAGTTTTTACTTTTTCATTTAATAATTTCCTCACCTTCTGCAAACTCACGTTCTTCAATGAGTTTCCCCTGTTCATTAAAATAATTCCATATACCGGTCTTTTTATTTTCTTTATATTTGCCCTTGATTTTTAATGTCCCGTTTTCATAAAACTCCCTAAAATTTCCGTGTTTTAATCCATTTTTTAATCCTACCGTAAGTTTTAATTGTCCGCTGTCATAATATTCCTCATGCTTTTTGACATCCAAATCGTCAATCACTATTTCCGATTCCCTCGCCAAATCAACAGATTCAGTTTCCTGAATTATTTTTCCGGCATCAACCGACTCTGTAAGTATATTATCTATATCGTAATATTCAGGCTTAAATTCTTCTACCTGTTCATAATATTGCGCAGCAAAATCAAGTTTAAACAGATCATCGGCATTATTTACCTGAAATCCTATCTGAGGAAAAGATGTGATGTATTCTTTGTTTTTCTGCAGATTTAACCATGTTTTGGGCCCGACAAATTCCTTTAAATTGGTAAGAAGTAATGGTGTTTGTATATATATAAACACGCTTGATTTTTTTGAGAAATTCTTCGAAAAATTATAAAATTCAACAGAATTTGCTAAAGTACTTCCTGATTTATAATCATCAATTATACTTTTTAAAGTTTGTGGATGATTACTGAATATTACATATTTATCAATAATAGTAAAATATGGTTTTTCTAATTTAGATAATAGCTTCCCCAGTATTATCTTAAAGAATCCCGGTATATGAAGATAGTTAACCTTATATTCTTTATAATTTATTTCTTTAAACTTAACAGGGGTATTTTTCTTTATTTGTTCTGTTATATAATCAAGATTCTTTTCTGCAGTATTTTTATTTTTTGCTTTGAAAACCACTGCAAATTCATTTTCCTTTCCAAGGTTTGAGGGCTGAGTCTGTATCAGTGCAATTTCATCATCTATCCAGTTAAAGAAATTTTCCTGTATATTAATCTTTAGTCTTTTTTCAATTTTTTGTATTGCACTTTGATAGTCTTTCAAAAACTCTTCTCCCATTGATTTTTCAAAATTTTCGTAAAAACTAATTATATCATTAAATCCCAGGCAAATATATGAAGCTGTCCGTTTGGGAATAATTTCCAGAATGTTTTGTGACCCTTTACCTGAATTTAAAATGGCCAGAAAATAAGAACTTATAGTATCATTAACAGTAGTAAAACCTGTAAGCTTCATTAAAGCGCTTTCATCTATATCAAATGAAATGCCTGAATAATACAGGCTCCCGGATAAAGTTGATATGAATTCATTCGTTTTGCCAAGAAGATTTTTAATATAATCATCAAAATATTTATAATTAATATATATCCTGAATAAACCTTTCCCTGATATCTTTTTCGAAACCTCTATATAATTTAAATCACGGCCTATGATTAATTCATCCATCTGATCAATGGAAGCTTCCAGAAGAATATAAACCTTTGAAAAGATAAGTTGATTTTTCACAAGGGAGAAGTAATACATCTCACTTGATTTTATATTATATAGCTCAAAAATCTCTAATCCTTTATAATTTCTTTGAGTCAGCTTGAAATCATCACCCAGAACCTTTTGCATGTATTTATTAATATCCCTGAATTTTGAAAATTTCTTCAGATCAATAATATACAGGAAATCATATTTACCATTGTAAGAATGCGCTGAAATAACAACTTTTCTGGAGCCAAGCAATTTGAAAAGTAACCTTTTCGAGCTAATTAAAGAATCCAGACTTCTAATATTTGTATCAAGTTTTGCTAAAAAAACATTTGTTCGAAGACGGTTCCATGCTTTACTACGTATAATGTTATCCCATGCCTTAAAAGGCCTGTCTGATTCAACTATAAAGGCTGCATTTTCAGGGACCAGGTAAATTGACTGATATCCTGCTTCAGGTTGAATTAAAAATACATAGCCTAAAATGACTATACCTGCTATTAGTATAAACCAAAATATAGTTTTAATAGCCTTTTTCATTTTTAATTTATTTAATTCGCCCTAAATTATTGAATTTAATAACTCATCAAATAATGATTTATTAACATCGTACTGCAATTGCGGTTATTATAGGTATTCATCAGTCACTCCTGAACAGAATATTCATTTATATTTCTATAAATATATATAATCAGGAGAAAGCAGGTTTTATAATAACCATCCAACTAACAAAAAAGTGGGAAAACATGTTTGGCAGTGTTAGGCTATTCCAAACATCTGATAATATTAAACATGTTGAAAAGAAATGGGTTGTAAGGCAGGCTATATCAGATCATCTAATAATTAAATCCCTTCCGCAGCATCTAACTTACATAGTCTTTATAAATACTGGCGATTCCCTGTTCCAGTCCGATTTTTGCTTCCCATCCCAGTTTATTTAGTTTCTTTACGCTCAATAGTTTTTGAAATGTGCCATCAGGTTTTGAATTATCCCATTCTATTAATCCGTCGAATCCTATAATACGTTTAACCATAAGAGCCAGTTCCTTTATGGTTAAATCTTTTCCAGTGCCTATATTTATATGACCGTTTCTAACTTCATGTCTGGTATCCCTTAATGTAATTTCCTCATCCTTTAACTTAACAAGATCTTTAAAATCTATATTCTCCATTAGAAAGACACAGGCATCAGCCATATCATCGGAGTGCATCAATTCCCTTCTTGGAATTCCTGAGCCCCATAATTTAATAGTTACAGGAGTATCTGAAGAGCTATGTCTGAAAATACCATATTTTTCAAGCTTTTCACTTATTTCAACCTCGGGTGACTTTCCATTAACTCCTTCAATCGGATTTTTATGCAAATCGTTCCTTATAGCGGGCCAATTATCTTCAATCAGGCATTTTCCCAAATGCATTTTTCTAATCAGAGCGGGCAAAACATGTGACTTTTCCAAATCATAATTATCATGAGGGCCATAAAGGTTTGTTGGCATAGCACAAATATAATTTGTTCCGTATTGTATATTATAACTCTCACAAAGTTTTATTCCGGCTATCTTCGCAATTGCATAAGGCTCATTGGTATATTCCAAAACATCGGTTAATAAATATTTCTCTTTCATGGGCTGTGGAGCCTGCTTTGGATAAATACATGAACTGCCCAAAAAAAGTAATTTCTTTACTCCATTCAAATAACTATTATGTATAACATTGTTCTGAATCATCAAATTCTCATAAATAAACTGTCCTCTATATGTATTGTTTGCAACAATTCCGCCAACTTTGGCTGCAGCAAGAAATACATATTCGGGCTTTTCTCTTTTAAAATAATTCGCAACGGATCTTTGATCAGTTAAATCCAGCTCGTCAATCGTTTTTCCAATTATATTTTTATAGCCCTTAGCAACTAAGTTTCTGGTAAGCGCACTTCCTACAAGCCCTGTATGACCTGCTATGTAAATTTTACTGTTCTTATCCATTTGTAATTACAATTTGCTATTATCATTAAGATGTAATTTCCTTTTATTCAAAATAGTTTAATGTTTTATACCCGCCGTTTTTTAAAAATTGTTCCTTTTTCATAAGCTTAATATCGGAATGAACCATATCTTTAATCAATCCTTTCAAATCATACTCAGGTTCCCAGTTTAGCTTGGATTTGGCTTTTGAGGAATCTCCAATCAGTAAATCTACTTCTGTTGGCCTGAAATATTTTGGATCTACCGCCAAGATTTCTTTCCCTCTCTCTAACTGATAATTAGAATCATTGCAAGCTTTAATAAATCCTTTTTCATCAGCTCCTTTACCTTTAAATTCAATTTCTATTCCCACCTCCATAAAAGCCATTTTCACAAAGTCACGTATCTCAGTTGTAATACCTGTTGCTATCACGTAATCATCAGGCTCATCGTGCTGAAGTATTAAATACATAGCTTTAATATAATCCTTGGCATGTCCCCAGTCACGTCTGGCGGATAAATTACCCAGATAAAATTTATCCTGTAATCCAAGTACTATTCTGGCAACAGCACGTGTTATCTTTCTTGTAACAAATGTTTCTCCCCTGATGGGTGATTCATGGTTAAATAATATACCATTACAGGCAAATAAGTTATAAGCCTCCCTGTAATTTACAACAATCCAGTATGCGTATAATTTCGCCACAGCATACGGACTCCTGGGATAAAATGGCGTTTTTTCAGTCTGGGGCACTTCCTGTACAAGTCCGTACAATTCGCTCGAAGACGCCTGGTATACTTTTGTTTTGTCGATAAGTCCCAGTAATCGTATTGCTTCAAGAATCCTCAGAACACCTAATCCGTCCGCATTAGCAGTATATTCGGGAGTGTCAAAACTAACCCTGACATGACTCATTGCTGCGAGATTATAAATCTCATCAGGTTTAATCTCCTGAATTATTCTTATAAGGTTAGTGGAATCGGTTAAATCTCCATAATGTAAAATGAAATTTCTGTTTTCAACATGAGGGTCCAGATACAGGTGATCAATTCTATCGGTATTAAATAATGAACTTCTTCTTTTTATTCCATGCACTACATAACCTTTTTTTAACAGATACTCGGCAAGGTAAGCTCCGTCCTGTCCTGTTATACCAGTAATAAGTGCTGCCTTTTTCTTATTATTCATATGTTTGTTCGAATTAATTATATTAATACTATTTTATTAATAGTCGCTTTTACAAAGCGGATGATAGTCTCCCTTTAAACCAACAGGTGTAGCGTTTCGAATTGTATAAACAGTCTCAATTGCAGGTTTTGCTTCGCGAAGTCCGAATCCGTCACCTGCAAGTATATCAACATAGCTCCTTGTATGAAGATCATCAAATCCATAACTAAATTCTATTTCTTCCCTGTCAATCATTATCGAGCGATATGTACGTCCTTTTTCCACTTTTGATGACCGGGGAATATCATTAAAGTCCAGACTCAAAAACCATCTTACCCTGGCCCTTTCTAACTCAAGGTAACCGGATGCTTTATTTCTTTCAAGCAAATGAACTATATTTTTTTTGACGTCTCCAAAGATCCATATTAACATATCAAAGAAATGTACACCTATATTAGTGGCTATACCTCCTGATTTCTGAAGATCACCCTTCCATGAAATGAAATACCAGTTCCCCCTGCTGGTTATATATGTCAGATCAACCTCATGTATTTTATCTTCTGACGATTTTTTAATTTTTTCTCTAAGACTAATAATTGATGGATGAAGTCTCAATTGCAATATATTATAGATATAATTCCCGGACTCTTTTTGAATTTCCTGCAGGGCTTCTACATTCCATGGATTAAGAACTAAAGGTTTTTCACATATTGCATGTGCTCCCGAACGAAGGGCAAAACGAATATGTGAATCATGTAAATAATTTGGAGAACATATACTTACATAGTCAACATTGGTCCCGGTTCTTCTTAATTTGTCAATATGACGATCGAACCTTTCAAACTCAACAAAGAAATCACTGTCAGGAAAATACTGATCTATAATGCCGACGCTGTCGCCGGGATCTAAAGATGCAACCAGCTCATTGCCGGTTTCTTTTATTGCCCTTAAATGCTTTACAGCAATATAGCCCCCTACTCCAATAAGTGCAAATTTTTTTTTTGAATGACCTGTCATTTGCTTTATAAACTCATGTATGTTAATTTATTTATATTTTTTCTATATATCCCTTTAACGTCCATTAAAATCCCATTATTACTGATAATAGACTCAAAATACTTTTCATTCAGTTTTAAGTATTGTTTATGAGCAACTGCTACAACAATGGCGTCATAGCTTGATTTTATTTCCGGGATTAATTCAAATCCATATTCCGCATTAAGTTCTTCTGAGGAAGCCAAAGGATCGGTAACATTAACATTAATACCATATGACCTTAACTCCCTGACCAAATCAGCTACTTTTGAATTTCGAATATCACTGACATCCTCCTTAAATGTCGCTCCCATTACAAGGACCCTGGAATTTAATATGTTTTTACCGGCCTTAATAATTTTTTTAACAAGCTCTGTCGCCAAATACTTACCCATTCCATCATTTACTTCCCTTCCTGAATTAATAACCTGAGCATGATGCCCTAATTCATTTGCTTTAAATGTTAAATAATAAGGATCTACTCCAATACAATGACCTCCAACCAGACCAGGGTAAAATTTTAAAAAATTCCATTTTGTACCTGCAGCTTCCAGAACTTCATATGTATTTATTTGCATTTTATTAAAAATCATTGAAAGTTCATTCATTAAGGCAATATTGACGTCACGTTGTGTGTTCTCAATAATTTTTGCAGCTTCAGCAACCTTAATAGATGAAGTTTTAAAAATTCCTGCTTCCACAACAATTTCATAAACAAGTGAAATTTGTTCCAGAGATTCATCATCACATGCGGAAACAACTTTTGTTATTGTTGAAAATGTATGGTCCTTATCTCCGGGATTTATTCTTTCCGGCGAATATCCTACTTTAAAATCCCTTCCGCATTTCAAACCTGAAAGTTCCTCAAGCAGGGGGATGCATTTTTCTTCAGTTGTCCCCGGATATACGGTTGATTCATAGACAGCATAGTCTCCCTTTTTCAGGATTGACCCAACTGTTCTTGTTGCTCCATAAAGGGGTGATAAATCCGGCAACTTATTCTTATCAATGGGAGTAGGTACTGCAATTATATGAAAGGAAGCTTTTTTTAAATCGTCTTTATTTGATGTGAATTTGATATCAACATTATCAAATGCATCTGGTTTGAGCTCTTCACTGGGATCTATTTTCTTCTTCATCAGCGCCACCCTCTGATTACTTATGTCAAAGCCTATAACTGAAACCTTCTTTGCAAAACCCAGAGCAATTGGAAGTCCTACATATCCCAGCCCAATCAATGATAACTTTGTTCTTTTCTCTATCAAATTGCGGTAAATACTCATAATCACTTAAAATTTATATAATTATTCTTTAAATGTAAAACACAAATGTAAAAATTATTAGCCAATAACCTTCATCTTTCAGCTAAATTGATTTTTATAATATTTCAAAAAAAGGCTTGGTTCCTGCCCGACAGGTAGTTCAAGTTTTACTCTAGTCATTGCTGAAAATATCTAATACAGTAAGAGGTTCTTTTAACTGATATGTAATTATCCCGAGCTGCCCCGCAGATTCAATATTTTCATTAAAATCATCAATCAGGAGGGTTTCTTCTGGCTTCAGGTCGTTGTCTTTCAGGACAAACTCAAATATTCTTATATCAGGCTTACGCATCTTCAATTCATATGAGAAGTAAGTCTTTTCAAACAAATGTCTGTACCCATATACACCATAACTTTCATATATCCTCTGAAAATATCTCTCTACATGAATTTTGTTAGTATTGCTTAAAAGAAATGTTCTAAAGTATTTTTTTACTTTATGCAGCAAATCCCATCTTTCTCTTGGCAATTCACATAGTAGTGCCGCCCATGCATTATCCAGCTCGCTGTCAGTGATCGGATTTGGTATAAGTTTCCTGAGCTCAGTCCTGAATTCCTCAGGAGAAATCATTCCCGTTTCCAGCCTGGTATAGAACTCTTTCTGAAAATTTATATTGTACTGTTCAATAAAACTATCCAGGCCATACTTTTTAAAAGCTTCAATGCTTGCATTGAAATCAAGATCTGTTATTACTCCGCCCCAGTCAAATATTATATTCTTAATTTGTGCTTTTGAAATTAATATTTCATCGGATAAATTCATTATTTTTATTTTAATTTACAAAGAAAGAATTTTCTATAATATTATTTCGAATTTAATCTGGTAAAAATGAAGGTCGCCGGTAAACATTATGATACAATATGGGTAAAAGAAAACGATAATTCTGTCGTACAGGTTATAGATCAGAGCTTCCTTCCTTTTGAATTTAAGATAAAAAGCTTATCGTCTTTTGAGGATGTTTATACAGCCATTAAAGACATGCATATAAGGGGAGCTCCTTTAATTGGTGCAGCAGCAGCCTTTGGAATTTATCTGGCTTTAGTAAAATACAATCAAAAAATTCCCCTTGATGAATACCTGCTTTCAGCAGCTGAAAAACTTAAATCTGCAAGACCTACTGCCATAAACCTGGTATATGCAGTTGACAAACAGCTGGAAGTTATTAAAAAATATGATTCACCTGATGAAAAAAGAACTGCTGCCTTTAAAAATGCACTGGAAATATTAGAAACTGAAAAAGAAAATTGCAGGAAGATTGGTGTACACGGCCTTCCACTTATCGAGAATATAAGCAGACAAAAAAATGGTGATCCTGTAAATATACTTACTCATTGTAATGCAGGATGGCTTGCCTGCATTGATTATGGCACGGCCACCGCACCCATATATATGGCTCATGACAGGGGCATTGATGTTCATGTATGGGTTGATGAAACAAGACCAAGAAATCAGGGAGCAAAATTAACAGCCTGGGAACTGGAACAGCACGGAGTTCCTTTTACAATCATAACGGATAATGCCGCGGGCCATGTGATGCAGCGCGGATTAGTAGATCTTGTAATTGTTGGCAGCGATCGTACTACAATAACAGGAGATGTGGCAAATAAAATAGGTACATATTTAAAGGCCCTGTCAGCAAAAGATAATAGTATTCCCTTTTATGTTGCACTTCCTTCATCATCAATTGACTGGAATATGGAAAATGGAATAAATGAAATTCCTATTGAACAAAGAGATCCGGATGAGATTACTTATATTCAGGGAATGATAGCAGGGAAAATCGAAAATGTTATGATAACTGGTGAAAAATTCCCTGTTAGAAATTTTGGATTCGATGTGACTCCTGCTAAATTTGTTAGTGGCTTAATTACAGAAAGAGGTATCTGTAAAGCAAAAAAAAGCAGTATATTTAGTTTATTTCCTGAAAAATTTAAAAATTCTGTTAAATGAATAAAATAGCTATAATAGGAGGAACAGGACTTGAAGACCTTAAATTTTTAGAAAAAACTAAAGAAACTAAAGTTAAAACTCCTTATGGCGATCCAAGCTCAGAGATTAAAACAGGTAAGTATAATGATGTGGATATTATACACTTATCACGTCATGGAAAGGAGCATTCAATACCATCAACACAAGTAAATTACCGTGCAAATATTTATGCGCTGAAAAAACTGGGATGCACACATATATTATCAACAAGTGCGTGTGGTAGTCTGCAGGAAGAAATATGTCCCGGGGAGCTTGTAGTTCTGGATCAGTTTATAGATCTTACAAAACAAATTACAACCACTATCAATGAAGAACATAAACATGGAGAATTAAAATATACACCTATGGCAAATCCCTTTTCCGATGAGTTGAGGGATCATTTGATTGAAGCAGCTGTATTATTGGGAATAACAATTCACACCAAGGGGACAATAATTACAATTGAAGGTCACAGGTTTTCAACAAGAGCAGAGTCAAATTTATACAGGGCCTGGGGAGCAGATATAATAAATATGTCAACTGCACCAGAAGCAATTCTCGCTAATGAATTAGGTATACCCTTCGCTGCTATCGCACTTTGCACAGATTATGATTCATGGAGAACAGACATTAAACCACCTTCACCGGATGAAATGCTTGATATACTTAAAAATAATGCGGGAAAAATGATTGAGCTTATCAAAAAGGCTCTCGCAAGGCTCTAATTTACAATATTTTAGCTCATAAAAACCGGGCCTACCTTAATTTAATTAATCAACAAATTAATTGTATATTTGTTTACAATTATTTATTATTGCAAACTTTTTCAGAATAGTATATCGGGACCCTTAGCTCAGCTGGTCAGAGCACCTGACTCATAATCAGGGGGTCGCTGGTTCGAGCCCAGCAGGGTCCACTTAATAATCAGATGGTTACATTATTTTCATAGTGTAGCCATTTTTTATTTGCACAATATTTGCACAAAAACACTATATAAAATAAGTAATTATTCTATTCTATTTGAATGTATCACAAATTTGTCCTTTTATCGTCAGAATAATACAATGTTTCCAATACAGAAAGTCTAGTTAGGATGTAAACATTTATATATTAATGGGATAGGGTAAAGTTGAGTTATTTAAGTAATGAATATATTATCAGTAATTTATACTTCTTAAATACTTGCCAATATTTTGACAATAAATGAGATAAATACTAATTTTACTAACAATATTTTCTGCAACATGGGATATCCTAATATATAGATTATATATTGTGGTAAAAATAGTTAGTTGTAAAGAAGCAATTGTAACATTTTAATAAATAATGTATAATTGATTTTATCTATATGTTGCATGCTAGGCTTAAATACTTAAAAATTAGAAATGTAAATAGAGAAATTGGAAATTAAACATAATAAATATTGATTTTGATTGAAACATATTATAATAAAAACCTAGTTTTCTCTGATCCGCTTTTAGCTTGCAGGAATATTGGTGAAACTAATATACATTCCAAAAATTCAAAAATCCCACAAGTATATCCACAATTCAAATTTTACAAAAGAGCCAAATTCTTATCAGTCAGCAGATTATACGAATGTTTCATTAGTTTGCGTCCTTTTTTTATTATATTATTATTATCATTCTCATTCAAAGTTAACTCTAAAGATCTGTATATAACAACCTCAGATTTAAATATTAGAAGTGGTCCTGCAAAATTCTATAAATCCCTTGGAATAATTAAAAAAGGAGATACAGTAATTGTATTAGAAACAACTAATGCAATTTGGGTAAAAATATCTTATGATGGAAATGTTGGCTACTCTTCGAGTCTATATCTTGAAAAAATATATATTACAAATGAAAGTTCAAGTCCTGAAAACAATTATACTCTTATAACTATATTTCTTGTAATTGGACTTTTCATTTGCATTATTATTCTTATTAGAAGTGTAAAATCTCATAGAAATAAATCCATTGTATACATAGAAAAATATAAACCCCGGTCAAATAAAAGTAAGATTACTACTAAACCTTCTGATAATTTGATTATTGATATTACTGGAGAATCACACAAAATTAATATTGATATTGACAACCCTAAATTAATAAAATATAAAGGTGGGGTGCCTTATTGGAAAAAGCAATATATTTATTATTACACTGAGATTAATGGTGCTACAAGAGAACAAATTAAATTCTATAATTTGTTTAGAGATAATTTTTTTAAGGGAAAATACTATGATTTAGAAGGGAATGACAATTATGCATTTATCTTATACTTTGACTTGCTTAATGAATATAACAAGCACAGGGATTTAAAGAAATTGGAAAGACAGTTTCAAGTATTGAGCGAGTGTTATCCTAAAACAGAAAAATACACAATATCATCATTGATTCAACAAATGAATGTTATTGGAGATATTGAGGGCATTACAAGGCTTAGAGATCAACAAAGGCTGAAATATCAAAGTTCACTCTCAAATAATATTAAATACGATTATGTTGATACTGATTATTACCCCGATGATTATAAATTAGGTCATAAATATAAAGACAAGCTTGGCCTTAATAAACAAGAAACTGCCTGGCTAAATAAATTTTGGAATCCATCTAACGTTTTCATTTCAATGGAAGGGTGTTGTGTCGCAACAATAATGCAATATATACAAGTACTTAAGGGACTTAACATAATATTGAAAGACAATAATACTTCAATTGCAAAAGAAGTAGAATTTTTCAAAGAAAGGATCATAGAAATAAAGGGAATGACTGATTCTTACTGGGATTATTATGATAAAAGATATTTAAAAAGTCATGTAGAATCAGATATATATTTAACAATATTTAAAAGAGTTGAAAATTCTGTCAGAGAGGTGTTTGGGCATAAACGAAAAGTTGGAGAATTTCCATATTATGAATATAATGATGAATTTGAAAAACGTATTGGTCTAAAAGTAAATAAAATAGTATCTGAACTAAAGAATAATATTGGAGTGCCTGATATTTCAACGCAAATTGAATTAAATGCACAAAATGTAAATAGATGGAGAGAAGAGTTTACTGCACTCAAGGAATCTTTTGAGAAAGAAAACATAAATATATTTATTGATGGTATAACTCTATTGGAGGAGGCTAACCAAAAGAATCCGAATATTGAAAATATTTTTTATGAAGCATCAAAATTTATTGCAAAATACAATAAGGTTCAAGCACTAAAATATTATTCAAAATATATCCATTATGATTTAATTTCAAAAAAAATTGATAATAAGCAATTATCTAAAACTATACAAAAATCTTTATTTAATTCTGATGAACAAATAAATGAATTTAAGAGAATCATTGAAGAACTAATAAAAAGTAATAACATTGAGATAGCAATAGATAATATTTCAAAACTTTATATTCCTAAAAGAAAGAAAATATTCCTTGATAAATCAAAAATACAAGATGTTGAACAAAAGTATAAAGGAACAGTAGAATTATTAAATGAGTATTTGAAGAGTGAAGAAGAAAAAGAAGCAGCTTCCCAGATAGAAAATTTAGAAAAAGATGAAATTGAAATATTTTTTAACACAAATGAAGAATCCAAATCTATTTTTGTTTCAGAATTAAACATAACCAACTTACAAGAACAACTTATACAAAGAATAGCAGAAAATGCATTTGTAATTCATCAAGATGAAGTTGAAAGGTTTGCTTTACAAAATGGAATGCTAAAAAACCAGTTAATTGATAGTATTAATGAAATATGCTTTGAATTACTTGATGGTGAAGCACTAATAGAAGAAGATGAAGAAAATTATATCATTGAAGAATCTTATTATAATGAAATATTAAATAAATAGATATTAATATGGCAGTTAATATTAAGACAAAAGAAGCAACAGCAATAATCAATTCGCTTTTAAGTGGCGTTGTTCCTAGAATTGGAGTTCAACATATTGCGGTAGGAAGAAAGCTTGAGATTGAGGCATTTACTTCCGCACTTAATGATATAAAAAATGGTCATAGTATGGTTAAATTGTTGATTGGTGACTTTGGTTCTGGTAAATCATTTATGCTACATTTATTAAATATTATTGCAACAAAACAAAAATTTGTTGTTGCTAGTGCTGATATTACACCTAACACCAGACTATATTCAAATGATGGAAAGGCATTGGCACTGTATACTGCTATAATGGATAATATAGCTATTCAGACAAAACCAGAAGGTGGTGCTTTACCAACTTTACTTGATAAATGGATAGAACAAGTTATATTAAAAACATCTCAAATTAATAAAATACCAGTAACTGATATTAGAGATGAACAATATTTTAATCTTATTCAAGATAATATTATGCAAACTGTAAATGAGGTTACAGAAACTGGTGGTTTTGATTTTGGGATTGTGGTGATTAAATATTATGAAGGATATATCAAAAGTAATGATTATCTAAGACGAAGTGCTTTAAAATGGTTAAAAGGAGAATACACAACCAAAACTGAAGCTCGTCAAGATTTAGGGGTCAGAGAGATTATTAACGACTTGAATTATTATGACATGCTAAAAAATTTTGGTAGGTTATTTGTAAGCATGGGTTATAATGGTTTCATTATAAACCTTGACGAAGCAATAAATTTATATAAAATATCAACTTCGACAATGAGGACTAAGAATTATGAGAAGATACTATCCATATTCAACGATTGTTTTCAAGGAAAAGTATCAAACATATTAATCAATTTTGCAGGAACTAAAGAATTCTTGGAAAATGAAAGAAGAGGATTGTTTAGTTATGATGCATTAAAAACAAGGTTAGAATCAAACAAGTTTGAGACATCTGAATTACATGATTTTGCACAACCTGTTATTAAATTGTTCCCTTTAAATCATAATGAAATATTTGTATTATTAAAAAAACTTAAGGAAATTTTTAATTTTAATTACAATACAGAATTGAATATAACAGAGCATGATATTCAAAATTATATGGAAGAAATGTTTAATAAGCCAGGGGCTGATGAGTTTTTAACTCCACGTGAGGTAATTAGGGATTTCTTAAATATTATGAGCATCCTAAGACAAAATCCAAGTGTAGATAAAACTGATTTAATTTCTAATATAGAGATAAAAGATGAAAGGCCTGATGAAATAGTAACAGATTCAATAGAAGAATTATAATGTCATATAATTTATTATCAGAACCAATTAGAAAATACATTCGAGATAGAAGATGGGAATCTTTGCATCCTATCCAAGCAGCCGCTATATCAAGAATTATCTCAACCGATAATAACTATATACTTGTATCGAGGACTGCATCTGGAAAAACTGAAGCAGCTTTTTTACCAATACTTACTAGAACTAACTTTTCCAACATTGGAGTTCAAGTATTATATATCTCTCCATTAATTGCCTTAATTAATGACCAATTCTATCGAATTGTAGAACTTTGCAAGAATTTAGAAATTTCAGTTACAAAATGGCATGGAGAAGCTAAAAAATCACTGAAAAATAATCTTATAAAAAATCCTAATGGCATTGTATTAATTACACCTGAGTCATTGGAGTCAATGTTTGTTAATGCGCCCTATAATGTTATTACTCTTTTTAATAATTTAAAATATATAGTGGTTGATGAAATTCACTCCTTTATAGGAACTGATAGAGGAATTCAATTAATGTCAATACTTTCACGTATTCAGCAAGTAAATAAAAATAAGATTATTATTATCGGTCTATCAGCAACCATTGGTGACGAAAATTATAATGAAGCAAAAAAAATTACTGGTGATATTGAAAACACTTATATTTTGCTAGACAGAACAAAAAAAGATACTATAGCAAAGTTTAAATATTTTAAAAATAATATCCCAGAATTATCGCTCGATTTTTTAAATGATTTATATTTTGAAACCAAAGATAATAAAGTATTAATTTTCCCTAATAGTCGTGGCAGAACTGAAGAAATCGCAGTAAAACTTAGAAAAATTTCTGATCATCTTAATGGTCATAAATATTATTTTTCCCATCATTCTTCAGTTGCTAAGGAAATAAGAGAAAGCATTGAACATTTTGCTAAAAATAATGAAAGATTCAACTTTTGTATTTCTTGTACATCAACATTAGAACTTGGTATAGATATTGGAACAGTTGATAAAATTGTGCAAATTGATTCTACACATTCTGTTGCTTCATTAGTACAAAGAATTGGACGTAGTGGACGAAAAGAAGGTGAAAAAAGCCTAGTTAGTCTTTATGCAACTGATAAATGGAGTTTTTTACAAGCCTTAGCTTGTTGGAGATTATATTTGGTGGATTTCTTAGAACCCATCAAAAATGCACAAAAGCCATACGATATTTTATTACATCAGATGCTTTCAATAGTTAAGCAATTATCCGGATGTAATAAAAACGATTTAATTTCTCGACTAAATAAAAATTATGCATTTAATTCAATTGAGATTAATGATTTGCAAGAAATTATTGAAGAATCAATAGCTTTGGATTACCTTGAAATTGTTCAAAATGAGATTATTTTAGGCTTAGAAGGTGAAAAAATTGTTAATTCAAGAGAATTTTATAGCGTTTTCAAAACTGAACCAAATTTAAAAGTTCTATTTGCCGGTCGAAAAATTGGCGATATTCCTTTTTCTCAACAAATTAAAATAGGGGAAAACATCTTCCTAGCTGCTAAAATATGGAAAATCAGCGATATTGAATTTAAAAGTGGTAGAATTGAAGTAGTGCCTGCAATAGATGGTAAAAAACCAAAGTTCTTTGGAGGTAGTGGAATTATACATCCAAAGATTAGAGAAGAAATGCTGAGAATTATAAAATCAAATAAAGAATACAATGAATTAAATCAAGATTGTGTGAGTCTGTTACAAGAACTGCAATATGAATTTAAACATTTCAAAATTGAAAATTTTGAATATGAAAAACCAGTAATATTGAAAGGACATAGAATTCTATTATATACATTTACAGGTACAAAAATAAATAGAACACTTGGTTTTCTTATCGGTCTAACCAATACAGCTGCAACACTTGACGACCACAATAGTTCAATTGAAATAGAAATTGATTTTGCTGAATTTGAAATATTGAAGTCGAAGATAAATGAAGAATATAAATTTATTGACAGTCATCTTAAAAATGAAGTACATATAAATGAATCTTTATTTGGATTTTCAAAGTGGGGTTCTTATTTACCAATTAAGTATAAATGTGAAATTGTGAAAGAGAGGTATTTCGATTTTGAAGGGGCAATTTTATTCATTAATAATATTAAACTTATAACTATAAATTGATTAACTAATAGCTCAAAGCTTTTTATGGAAAAACAAGTTACAGTATTAAAAGTACTAAAAAGTATACCCCCTTCGATATTTAAAAGTGTGCCACTCTGTAAATAATTTTTTATTAACTAGTTACGGTAAATTAAGACCGGAACACAATCTATGGGATGGAAATGTATCACACAGTAAAGACCTTATTAGAAAAAGGTAAAAGCCAGCGTTATATTACTAAGACATTAGGTATTCATCGAAAAACAATAAAAAGGATATAAGCCTATAATGAAAAAGGGAAGGCATGACCTGACGCAATAAAAAATGAAAATAACTAACGAAAAAATTCAATATTCGGCATCTGACCTAATAAATTATCTAGGATGTAAGCATTTAACAGATTTAAATAGACAAACTGCTTTAGGTAATATTAACCCTCCCGAATGGAGTAATCCAACATTAGCTTTATTACAGCAAAAAGGCAAAGAACATGAACAAGCTTACGTGGAATTTTTAAAATCACAAAAATTAAATGTGTGCGAATTAGGTGGGAATTCTATTATTTCAACAAAAGAGGCAATGAATGAGGGTTATGATGTTATAACGCAAGCAAGGTTTGAAAAAAATGGGTGGGTCGGTGTTGCAGATATTTTAAAAAAGGTGGCTGGAGAAAGTAATTTAGGAAATTATTATTATGAAATTGAAGACACAAAACTTGCTAGAGAAACTAAAGCAGGAACTGTTTTACAACTATGTTTATATTCTGAATTGCTTGCTGAACTACAAGGTATAACACCTGAAAATATGTATGTCGTTAAACCCGGAATAGGTTTCCCAACAGATAAATACCGATATCCTGAATTTGAAGCCTATTACAGATTTGTTAAGAGCCAGTTTCAGAAAGTAATGGAAGATAAACCAAAAGATACTTACCCAATGCCCGTTGATAAATGTGATACATGTATATGGTGGAAGGAATGTAATCAAAAATGGCATGTGGATGATCATCTTTGTTTAATTGCAGGTATCCGGTCTAATCAAATGAAAGAACTTGAAATGCAGGGGATTCCTACGCTTGAATTTTATGCCAAAGAACCCAAACCATTCCGAACAAATCCTACCCAAGGAAATGAGGAAACATATGTAAAGATTCATGATCAGGCAAAAATACAATTGAAAGGCCGGGAGAAGGGCAGTAAATTATATGAATTACTTCCTATTCTCCCTCAAAGAGGTTTAAACAGACTTCCGGAACCTTCATTAGGCGATATCTATTTTGATATTGAAGGTGATCATTTTTATGAGGAAGGAGGTATTGAATACTTATTTGGTATAAGTTATAGGAATGATAATGATAGCATAGACTATAAATCTTTTTGGGCGAAAAATAGAAAAGAAGAAAAAGAAGCATTTGAAAAGTTCATGAAATTTATCCTTGAAAGATGGGAAGCATATCCTGATATGCATATTTATCATTATGCTCCTTATGAACCTTCTGCAATTAAAAGACTTGCTTCAAGGTGCGCATTATTTGAACAAGAAGTAGATCAACTATTAAGATCAGAACGTTTTGTTGATTTATTTTCGGTTATCAAAGAAACTTTGATTGCTAGTGTTGAGAGTTATTCATTAAAAGATATGGAGCAATTTACGGAATATGAACGTATTACTAATCTTTGGTTATCAAGCGATGCTAGGAGAAGGATGTCGATTGCACTTGATTTTAATGATTTTTCTGCTTTATCCAGCGATGATTTTAAAACTATTGAAGAATACAATAGAGATGATTGTCTCGCTACTAAATCTTTACATGATTGGTTAGAAGATATTTATCAGGAGCAGATAAAAAATGGTGTTGACTTAACAAGACTAGAAAACCGAACAGGAGAAGCAGCTGATCATATTGCAGATACTGAAAAACAGGCGAGATTATTATATGATGGCCTTGTGAGCGGATTGCTTGATGATCCTGCTGATTGGGATAATGAAGAAAAAGCAAAATGGCTTTTGGCACACCAAGTTGAATTTTATAGAAGGGAAATGCGTAGTGCTTGGTGGGAATTTTTTAGATTAAAAGACCTTGAACCTAATGAATTGTTGGATGAGAGAAAAGGAATTTTCGGACTTACTTTTATTAGAACACTTCCAGAATCAAAAAGAGTTCCAATAGACAGATATTCCTATCCTGCACAGGAAATATCATTAGATGAAGGTAAAGAATTATATGAACAACAAGTAGGTAAAATTGGAACTATTTATAATTTTTCACTAGAAGATAAAACAGTTGATATTAAAAAAATGGGGACGACTTCACAAATTCATTCTCATGCACTGTTTATTAAAGATATTGTTTCACCCGGCGTTTTGGTTCCATCATTTTCTAAATTAGTGCAGTCTATTATTGATAATGGCATTGATGGTAAAGGTCTATACAGGGCAGGACGTGATTTACTTTTGAAGAAATCACCAAGAATGGCCAAAAGTGTTGACTTCAAAGTAAATAAAGAAGAGGAAACAGAAACAAATGCTTTACGTATTGTTCTTGAATTAGATTGTGGTATTTTACCTGTACAAGGACCTCCTGGAACAGGAAAAACTTTTTTGGGAGCTGGTCTAATTGCAGAACTTGCCAAACTTGGTAAAAAAATTGGTGTAACAGCTGTTAGTCACAAGGTAATTAGAAATCTTTTGGATAAAGTAATTGAGAGAGGGCAGGAAAAAGGCATTAACACCATAATCGGACATAAAGCTAAAACAAATCCTGGAGACGGAACCTATCTCAGTGATAAGAATGCATGCTTAACAGCTTTAAATCAAGGAAGAGTTGTAGGTGCTACTGCTTGGATATGGGCAGATGATCAATTTGAAGAAGTCTTAGATTATCTTTTTGTGGATGAGGCTGGACAAATGTCACTAACTCATGTTCTAACTGTATCAAGAGCCGCTAAGAATATCATTTTACTTGGAGATCCACAACAACTTGAACAACCTCAAAGAGGTTCTCATCCGGAAGGCGCAGATATTTCAGCGCTTGAACATCTCCTGGATGGCCATAAGACAATGCCTGAAAATAAAGGATTATTTTTGAATATAACTTGGAGGTTGAATCCCAAAATAACAAAATTTACTTCAATATTGTATTATGAAGGAAGATTAAATTCAAAAGAAGGTTTAGAATGTCAAGTGCTCGAAGGAAATACTTCTTTTAATGGAAGTGGATTGTTTTATACCCCTGTTGAACATAGAGGTAATCAGAGTCAATCAAATGAAGAAGTTGAGGTTGTTAAAAAAATTACACAACACCTTTTAAATAAAAACATTAAATGGACTGATAGAGATGGAAAATCAAAAATATTAGAACAAAATGAAATCTTGATTATTGCCCCATATAATGCGCAAGTTTGTGCACTACAGGAAGCATTACCAGGTTATTCCATTGGAACAGTTGATAAATTTCAGGGACAGGAAGCCCCCGTTGTGATATATTCTATGACAAGTTCTTCACAAGAGGATGCTCCAAGAGGTATGAGTTTCCTTTATAATCCAAATAGACTTAACGTTGCAACAAGCAGGGCCAAATGTGTTAGTATTTTAGTGGCTGCCCCAAAACTTTTTGAAGCAGAATGCAATACTATTGAACAGATGCGATGGGCGAATGGTCTATGTTTATATAGGGAGATGGCGCAAATAGTTGAATTAAGTGAGATTTAATAAGAAAAGTTAGGGTATTCTATACTATCTCTTTATTCATTCAAAAAACCTTATTAGTTAATGAATTTTGTATTAAAACTCAGAGTAATGGTTGTAAAGACCAATTTTTTTCTGTCATTTGACTATTGTATAAAACGGAATGCCATACATCAATTGTATACCTTACCGCATTAGTTAATACTTGCGAACACATATCAACAATGTCATCTAACTTATTACCTTCATAAATATTCTCAAGTTCCAGAAAACTATTTTTATACGTTTCTTTAGCTATTCTCCAGAAAAAATTGTCTGAAATTTCAGTTAGTCTGGGTTTTGAAAGTCTTAAACATGCTTGGTTTTGATATTGCAGTATATCTCTTTCAACTTTATTATGTAATTTTGTTAGTGTTGAATATCCCATTTTTTTATAGTTTATTTTATGCCCTACATGAACTGGTGTGCATAAATCGGCAATATGATGACTCGTTATTCCTAAGAACATACCAAGATTTTCAAGAAACTCCACTTCATTATAGGAGTTTTCTAAATCTCCATTTAAGTAATCATTAATGAAAGATATACACCCTTCAAAATGATCAGATGCCCTTGTAATACATCCATGGTTTTTTGGATCATTGCTATCTACGTAACATCTATGAACCAATTGTTTAGATTTAGATCCGGATTTTACAGGTTCCCACATTATTCTGAATTCATCGGACAGGGTGACTCCCGATTCAATACCACCCCATCTTGGATACAAAATATGTCTTTCTTTTTGGCTTAGGTAAGCTAATGAAAGATATGCAACGAATAAATGAGATTTTCCCAACATTTTAAATTCAAATATTAATTGCAAAATCCGGTATCACTGACCACCCTATTCCAGTTTTTTGAATCATACTGTTCCGATTTTAATTGACCACCAAATTCCGGAATTCTGAATTTTATAGAAATCTTATATATACAACATCTTTTATAAAGTCCATTAAAATTAAATATAATTTTTTTAGAACTGATCACTTGTTCCGGTTTTAGGTGGTCAATGTAACTGGTTTTTCCAGTATGTCTTCAAAGTAAGTCGGACAAATTAATTATTCAAAAATCACAAATCCTATCAATATCTTTAGTCAGAAAGTTCGATATTTTGCCACTCAAGTCCACAAGTTTAAATTATAAGCCCTTATAGTTTAATGATCTGTAAGGGTTTTTTGTTTGGATAAACAAATGAATGAACATTTTCCGAGCTAGCTGCATATACTAAAAGTTTAAGTAAATATTTCTGATGTCCTCTTGTACGATTCCAATGTGCCTTTTAGTAATATTAACACTTGAATAATTGAAAATCTTTGATAGGTAGATAAGCTTATATTAAATATATGTAATTCACTTATATACAGGCAAATATATTAATTATTTTAAACCTGGATTCCATTAAGGTATTTTGAAATTAAAAATTATTTATATATTTGTTCGGTTTTTTACGAACAAAATGCAAATTAATAAGGTCATTACGGAAGAACAGAAAAAAATTGCACGATATGCAAAGGCAATGGGACATCCCATCCGTATGTATGTAATGGAATTGCTTTCAAATCAAAGCTGTTGTTACAGCGGCGACTTAACAGAAATATTGCCTATCGCTAAATCAACTCTTTCACAGCATTTAAAAGAATTGAAAGATGCCGGGCTTATTCAGGGTGAAATAGAAGCTCCCAGGATTAAATATTGCATTAATAAGGCTAACTGGAAAGAAGCTCAGGTTTTATTTAAGAAATATTTACATATTTAAAAATTTTTATAATATAAGTTCGGTGTTTTACGAACTACGAATTGACTATAATCTAAATAATCAAATATGGAAATAAAAGTCTTAGGAACAGGTTGCCCTAAATGTAAGGGACTTGAAAAAACAGTAATTAATTTATTGGCAGAACTGGATATTGCTGCCGATGTTTCAAAAGTGGAAGATATTATGAAAATAATGGAATACGGTGTAATGCGCACACCTGCTTTAGTAATAAATGGGAAAGTAGTCTTAAGCGGATACGTACCATCAACTAATGAAATAAAGAAAATAATAATCCAAAATCAATAGACTATGAAATTAATAAAGTTTTTATTTATCGCATTAATGGCTTTAAGTGTGAATATTTCATGCTCTGCCCAAACCAATAGGAAAGATGAAAATACCCAGGTTTCAAAAGCCGGAAAAGTTGAAGTTTTCTATTTTCATTATACACGCCGATGTGTTACATGTCAGTCAGTGGAAAAGGTATCGAGGGAAACTGTTGCTGACTTATACGGTGACAAAGTAAGCTTTACTGATTTCAATCTTGATGAAGAAAAGGGAAAACAAAAAGGTGAACAACTTGGTGTATCGGGTCAGACTTTATTGATCGTCAACGGAGATAACAGGATAAATATCACAAATGAAGGTTTCATGAATGCACGTAGTAATCCTGATAAACTCAAGCAAATAATCAAAGAAAAAATAGATCCTCTATTATAGTTGAATTTCAGCTTGCATGAAAGAATTCCTTAATAATTTAATGAGTAATAGCTCTTTGCCCGTTGTTACGGCATTTGTACTGGGATTGATGACAGCTATCAGTCCCTGCCCGCTTGCTACAAATATTACTGCAATCGGGTTTATCAGTAAAGATGTTAAATATCAGAAATTAGTATTTATTAATGGATTAGTCTATACACTTGGCCGGGCACTGTCATATACCCTCCTTGCCATAATTATATTTATCGGGGCTGACCAGTTTAAGGTTTCAGAATGGTTTCAGCAATATGGCGAGAAGATTATAGGACCACTGCTTATTGCTATAGGCCTTTTGATGCTTGATATCCTGAAAATCAAATTTCCGGGCGTAAGCCGGTTAACTAAACGTTTTCAGGAAAACAGAACAAACAGCTATTGGGAAGTGTTGTTGCTTGGAATCCTGTTTGCCCTTGCATTCTGTCCTTATAGCGGTGTTCTTTATTTTGGGATGTTAATTCCCATGACCATCGGGAGTGCATCGGGTTTATATCTTCCTGTAGTATTTGCCATTGCCACAGGTATTCCCGTTATCATCTTTGCCTGGTTACTGGCTTATACAGTTACAGGTGTTGGCAAATTATACAACCGCTTGAAAATCTTTGAAGTTTGGTTTAGAAGAATAATAGCTGTATTATTTATCGGGATAGGGGTATATTATGTAGCCGTAATTTACTTATGATTTTTTTATAATAAATGTTCGTTTAATTACGAACAATATTTAGGATTTAAAATTTTTAAAAACTAATTAATGAAGTGGAAAAAAGAGATTAAAATACTGGTATGGATGCTGGTTGTATTTGTATTTGCTTTCCAAATGCCCCTTCAAGATGCCCGTTTTAGAGAAGCAATAATGGCCATGTTCGACCTTACCAGATGGTATGCACGGGAACATGTGATTTTATGTCTGTTACCTGCCTTCTTTATTGCAGGTGTGATATCTGTATTTGTAAGCCAGGGTGCTGTAATGAAATACTTTGGGGCAAAGGCAAAAAAATGGGTGGCCTATATGGTTGCATCGCTATCAGGAACTATACTGGCCGTTTGTAGTTGCACTATTTTGCCATTGTTTTCAAGTATTCATAAAAGGGGTGCCGGCCTTGGCCCTGCTATTGCTTTTTTGTATTCAGGTCCCGCAATAAATATCCTGGCAATTATTCTTACTGCCCGTATATTGGGATTTGAAATGGGTTTAGCCCGGATTATAGGTGCAGTAGCTTTTGCAATAATAATTGGTTCAGTTATGTCTTTAATTTACCGGAAAGAAGAAAAAGCAAAACAGGAAGAACAGATCAATTTTCCCGATATGCCTGAAAAACGCCCCATGTGGCAAACAGCTTTTCACTTTTTTACCCTCGTGCTAATACTCGTGTTTGCTAACTGGGGAAAACCAGGAAACGATATTACAAGCGGTGGCTGGTACTGGTTGTGGTCAAATAAATGGTATATTACATCTGCTTTCGCCTTAATATTGGTATTTTCCTTAATCTATATCCTGAAACTTAAATGGCAACATATAGTTGTGGCTTCTATTGTTACAATCGTTTCGGCATTTGTTAGTTCATCGCCCCTTGTACCAATGATTGTGGGAATTGCAGGAATTGGCATAATTACTTTACTGGATAAAAAAGAACCGGAAAACAAAGAGTGGACCCTATCATCATGGGATTTCGCAAAACAAATTATGCCTTTACTGGCTGTAGGCGTGTTGATTGCAGGCTTTCTTCTGGGTTCAACCCACGATAATACTGTAATGGCGGGTATTATTCCCAACGCGTGGATTGCTAAATTGGTCGGTGGAAACACAGTTTTTTCCAACTTCTTTGCTTCCATTGCTGGAGCATTCATGTATTTCGCTACCCTGACCGAAGTGCCTATATTGCAGGGATTAATTGCAGGAGGAATGGGAAAAGGCCCTGCTTTGGCATTGCTCTTGGCCGGCCCATCGTTATCACTACCTAATATGCTTGTTATTCGTGGAGTATTAGGTACTCAAAAAACTATTGTTTATGTAATGCTTGTTGTGGTTATGGCAACCATAACAGGTCTCATTTATGGAATCATATAATCAAACTTATATGTCGAAAACCCAAATCGTAATTTAAATGTCATCTTTAGTAAAACGGTTATCATTCTTAGATAGGTATTTGACCCTTTGGATATTCCTTGCCATGTTTATAGGCGTTTTATCAGGGTATTTGTTGCCCTCAATAGCTGGATTCTGGAATTCAATGAGTTCAGGTACAACCAACATTCCTATTGCAATTGGATTAATTGTTATGATGTACCCTCCTTTAGCAAAGGTGAGATATGAAGAATTAAAGGATGTTTTCAGCAACATTAAAATACTAAGTTTATCATTGGTCCAAAACTGGGTGATAGGTCCGGTATTAATGTTTGGTTTAGCAATCCTTTTCCTGCATGAATACCCCCATTACATGACCGGATTAATTTTGATTGGATTGGCCAGGTGTATAGCAATGGTGATAGTATGGAATGAACTGGCAAAGGGTGATACTGAATACGCTGCCGGACTGGTTGCTTTTAATTCAATATTTCAAGTCTTATTCTTTTCAGTATATGCCTATGTTTTTCTGACTATTATACCTGAATGGTTAGGTTTACAATCATTCAAAGTAGATATCACCATCGGCCAGATTGCCAAGAGTGTATTTATATATTTAGGAATACCTTTCATTGCAGGTTTTTTTACACGGTTTATTCTTATTCGTATAAAAGATAAAGACTGGTATCATAAAAAGTTTATCCCTAAAATTAGTCCACTGACTCTTATTGCATTATTATTTACGATAGTAGTAATGTTTTCATTAAAAGGTGAATATATTGTAAAAATCCCTCTGGATGTAGTTCGCATTGCAATTCCATTGGTAATTTACTTTGTAGTAATGTTTCTGGTATCTTTTTATATGGGTAAAAAAGCAGGCGCTGATTATTCAAAAACCACAACCATCTCTTTTACGGCAGCAAGTAATAATTTTGAGTTAGCCATTGCTGTTGCTGTTGCTGTATTTGGAATTAATTCAGGTGAAGCATTTGCTGCCGTTATTGGTCCATTAGTAGAAGTTCCTGTTTTGATTTTATTGGTAAATGTCGCATTGCATTTTCAGAAAAAATATTTTCCAAATTCTGTAAGCGCAAATGCTGAAAAACCTGTGCATTTAACTTAGAATTTACTCTAAGAAAACTTCCAATTTTATTATTTATACCCAACTATTTTATTAAAAATAAGAATGTAGTATTTTTTTGTATGTCTTCAAAGTAAGTTTGGCGAATTAATTGTTCAATAATCATAAATCCTATCAATATCCTTAGCCAGAAAGTTAGAGATCTTGCTAGACAACTCCACGAAAAGAATAGCAAGGGATAGAGCGGATTTTTAAAGGCAAAATAAAAAATAATAGGTATACAATAGTTTGATGTAGCTTCTATGCCAGTATTCATCCGGGTTTAAGGTAATTTATAGACAAAAGATACCTATTTATGTCTCTAATTATCATATAGTTATATATATTATATAAATGTAGGTATAATTTTTTTATGTCTTGTTAATTCTATCAATTATAATTATTAATAACTCTAAAATATGAACCTTAATTGGTCAAAAGTTGGATTCTGGTTCGGATTTTTAGCCATAATTGTAGGAATTTTTATTACTTGTTACTTTTCTTGGCAATATAAATTGATTCGGTTTTTAAAAAAATGCTTTAATAAATTAATTCGGTTTGTTGATTGTTTTTTAGTTATTATGTTTCTTTTGAATATTTTAATTATTCCTATTAATATATTCATTCCAAGAAAGATACCTCCTCCAACCAGAGAATCACTTCTGGATCGCTATACTACTGACACTATTATTACATCCGAAGATGGAGATGCACAATTAGTATCCTTATCTGACAGGGTCAAACAAGAAATAAATTCTTATAATCAAGTCCTAATAACTAGAAGAAGTGAAAGGATGCAAACACGTCTTTCCTTTATAGCTTTATTAGCAATAATACTTATCCCTTTGCTTTCGAATAAAGGAAGAATCAAACATTTAGGTATTGTTGTATCCATTGCATTTTTATTTTTTTTGAGTTTTTACTTTTTTGATATACACACTGTTGACATTAATTCACGGCAGGCTTACATTATGCGCTGTTATGGAGAAACTGCATCCGAATTATCAGAAATTAGTACAAGCGATGCTAATAAGTATTATATAAATTATGAAACACTTAATTGTTTGACTAAACGCGCTAAAAAAGGACACACTATAAGAAAATTAAAAAATTATGTTCGTCCTGATCTCTCACAAATATCATTTTACTTAATACCTATCACTATTATACTCGGTATATATTTTTATTCCTATAATAAACAAAAGGAAGATAGTATTAATACCACCACCTGATCAGTTGATCAAGAAGAATGTAGATGCTTTTGCAGAGAATAGTTCAATTGAAATTGACAAAACTAAAAAGGAGGTTACTGAAAAATGGTACAAATAGGCACACCAGGAGCATTAGAGATAATAATTATATTAATTGTCATTATTGTTATTGTAGCAGTAGCATTTAAAGTGTTATATGATCTCTTTTGGCCAAGAAAAAAGTGAAGTATTAGATAAGATTGTCCTCCCACTTTCCGAGCAGTACTTTCACTGTGAGCTTTGGGCTTCTCTTCCCGCTTTTCTATGCCTGCTTTCATGTTACAACTCCTGTAATTTGTCCTTAATCTTAGGTTCTGCCCTTCGTCC
>Ga0315545_1000373_pt1 | contig 48235 bp, 36 predicted proteins | sample SalMarSW160210MG_FD_203096 | JGI IMG/M metagenome (GOLD analysis project Ga0315545, IMG submission 203096) | Salt marsh sediment microbial communities from the Plum Island Ecosystem LTER, Massachusetts, United States - Salt Marsh Sediment SW1602-10 ...
GTTGACGGCCATGACCTTGTAGCTGTAAGTGCTCCCCTCGGCAACGCCTTCTGTGTAGGAGGTCTCTCTCGTAAACCCTACCTCCGCCCAATCGCCGCCGTCCACGCTGCGATAGACGTGATAGGCACCTGCTCCTTCTTCCGGTGGCGGGCTCCAGCTCAGTTGGGCCCCAAGCGTCATGTCGAGAGATAGATACAGCGGCGCCGAGGGGACCGCATACGTCTCGGTGTCTCCGAGAGTGTCCTCTCCGTTGACATCACCTGCGAAGGACAGGGCTGCGGTAGTACCCGCCGGGACCGACAGCGAATAGGATACTACGGCAGAGGAAACGCTCCCGAGGTCCCACGTGAGCGTCCCGGCGCCGGGCGTGCCGCCGCCGGCATCAGCAACCGTCACGCCTTCCGGAAGGATCTCCCTGAGGGCTATGGTGCCGGGGAGGTTGTCGGGGTCTGCCCTCATCGAAACCTCGAGGGCGACCGTGCCGGGGGAAGAATAGGAATCGGGGAGGATCCTCAGCCCATAGGCAACCGGCAGAGGATGCCGAACCGAAAGGGCGTAGGAAAGGTCGTTGTAGGGAGCATTGTTGCGGTCGGTAATCCTGGCGCCAATGCGGTTACCACCGCCCCATTCCTCGAACCGGAGGGTCATGGAGTTGATTCCTTCATCCAGCGTGAAGTCCTGGTCACGCTCGACATCGACGTCCCAGCTATCCCTGGCGACGGCGACCCCGCCGTTGTTCCAGATGCGAATGGGGTCGTCGTTGACGAAGTGCATGCGCGCCTCTCGCTCCTCCGGGGAGAAGACGTAGATGTGGTAAATCTGGCCGAAGTTGTCGAGGGTCTGAGTTCCGAACCAGCCGCTGTCCTGATGCTCCGGTGTCCATATCATCGGATTGACGGTTGTGGTTATGCCGGTGTCGGTGAAGTCGTAGGCCTCTCCCGCGACAGGGTTGACGTTGGCCTGGCCGCCCCAATCCGCGAGATAGTCGTTGGTGTCGAGGCTGAGATTGAGGGGGCCGAGAAAACGGTCGGGCGGGGTCTGACCCAGGTGCAGGAGGTCCTGGAAGTAGTACAGCCCCAGAGGCTTGGTCTCGAACACCGCGTTGGTAACGTTGATGTTCACTACGTCGGTGCCCGTGCCGTCCTCGCCATCGTCCACACTCAACCGGAAACTCAGTTGCTGGACATAGGGCCATATCTCAGGAGCGATGAAACTGCACACAGCGGCGTTGGGATCGCTCAAAGTCACTTCGGGACCCGTAAGCTGCTCCCAGGAATAGGCGAGCGTGCCCGTAGCGCTCATGGAGCCTGTACCGTCCAGAGTCACTTCCGTGCCCTCCGCAACTGTCTGGTCAACGCCGGCGACAGCCGTGGTGGTGACGTCCTTCACCGTGATGCGGACATCCTCATCGGTAGCTTCGTTGGTGCCGTCGCCCGCCGTCAGGGAGAAGACGAGAACCGTGTCCTCCTCCACACCCGGAGCGGCGAAGGTCGTAACGGCGGCGGTCGAGTCGGCGATGGCCACGGTCGGCCCGCCCGTCTGGGTCCACAAGTAGCTTGTAATGTCCCCTATCAGCGACATGGAATAGCTCGCGTCGAGAGTGGCGGTCCCCCTCTCGGGGACTTCCCCGTCCAGTCCTTGAACGAGGAGGTCGCCCCGTGTCTGGTCGCCATAGACCTCCAGCTCTGAGATGGAGGTGAAGTAGGCCATGCCGCCGGGGGCGCCGAAGATCCTTATGCCGGTCCCACTGAGAACCGGGAATTTAATCACGTACATCGTAAAAGGCTGTCGGTTCGTCCCCGTATTGGCGAAACTGTAATCGGGGGTGATCTCGACGTTCGGGGCTTCGAGCCAGTTCGTGCCGTCCTGCGTGTACTCAACGGTCAGGTCCGTGAACCAACCGCCGTCGGAGAAGACTCCACCGGTGTAATAGGCTATCTCGTCGAACCAGAGCGGTGTATCCCAGAGATATCCAGCGTAATCTTCGGCCTTGAACTGCCCATCGTTGCTATCGCTGCTGTCGTCGTGGGCGCCATTGTTCATCCCCGGGACAGGGACACCGAAGATATTCACATATTCGGTCGGCGGCGTGGTGCCTCCGGCGGCCGCCGGCAGAGGCAGATTCCGCATGATCAACATGGACACCGGGTCGGAGATGGCGCCGACGCCATGCTTGTTCTTGGCTCCAACCCTGATGGGAACAACACTGCCGGGGTCCTGATCCTTGATCTGGTATTCGAGAACGGTAACGTTCGGGGCAACAGGCACCCAGATGTCGGGGAAATATTCTATCTCTACCTGATAAGCCTCCGCGTCGAAAACGTTGTCCCAGTAGAGCCAGAAGCCTCGGTCGGTGCGGACCGTCCGCAGGTTGCCGGGCTCGATTAGTGGGGGACCGGTTGACCTGACGTTGACCAGGACTTCATCGGCGTCGGTACCGGTCGCACCCTCGACCGTCAGACGCAACGTGAGAGTATATCCTAAGTCACGGCCCGGAGCGTCAAAAGTGACAATCCCAGGGTCGCCCGGGGTGAGAGTGATCATGGGTTCGTCGCCCACAATGACCTGTTCCCAGGTCCAGGTGGTGGCTTTCCGCGATCCTGTCCCGTCAAGGGTGACGGTGTCGCCGCCGTAAACCCACTGGTCGTCTCCCGCCCTTGCATTGGTTCCGGGCGTATCGAGGTCCAGATTATCTATGGCGTGCTCGTTGGTGGCGTCGCCTGTCGCCGCCGTGAAACCGAAATAGGCGTCGTAATCCTCCCAATCCTCAATGGTGTAATCCATGACCTGGGTTCTTTCGTAACCGAGACTGTCGTTGGACATCCACATCTGGACCTGCCCATACTCGAACAAAATCTCAGCATGCCACCAGCTATTACTCTCCATATCAGGGATGGCGTTTCCGAGGAGGTCGTCAGTCTGAACAAGAAGGATCGCCTGGCCGAACGAGCCTGCGCTGGAAACCCCGACGTGGTTCTCTGCATCCGTCCCCACGCTATCGTTTCCGTCGTAATTGTCGAATTCGACACAGTATCCATCCAGGCCCGTGAGGAATCCCATCTGGCCTCCAGCGCTCCCCACGCCCGGCGCCGTAACCCATGCGAAGGTCATTCCGTCGGCGCCATCGTGGTCGCCCAGGAAGAAGTCAAACTCTGCCAGAAAGCCCTCGGAGGTGTTCCAGGGCTGGTTGTAAAAGAGAGCCCCTGCCTGGGTGGCGGCGTTCGGCACCAACTGAATATAGCCATCTGTGTGTGAGGCGTTTCCGTACAGCGTCCACAGCTCCTCGTCGAACTCGTCGAAACTGTCTTGCACGGACCACGCGGCGTACGGAACCACCATCAGGCACAGAACGCCAAGCAAGCCGAAAAACCTTTTGAAAACTATTGCGTTCATCTTTCCCTCCTTTTGCCGGAATTGTTTTCCAAACCTGCAATATCTCCGATAGGCATTTAAGTCCTCTAATTGACAATTTCGGGGACGTATTCTTTTTTTGACAGGATAACGGGATGAACGGGATTGCGAGAAAACCTGCCATGTGGAGAGAGTGACAGCTAAGAAGGTAGGAATTGGACCATAAGAAGCGCTTCTCTGCGTTCAACGCAGTCACTCCGGCACCCCCATGGCGCTAGTTAGACGTTTCGCTAAAAGAAGCAATGCTAATTTAGAGCGATGTGTGCTCGCCTGTCAAGACAAAAATGGGGTGCGGCTACGTATGAGTGCGTGGATTTGCCAAGTGTAACGCCGCCCCGCCCTGGGCGGGGCACCGGGAGCAAGATGCCCTACCGCGGAACGCGGGACAAGATGCCGGCGGTACAACCGAATGGGCCGCAAAGAAGGCTGCGGCGACCATCAACCCGTTCAATTTGCCCATGATGCCTGACGGGTCCCGCCTCCAGCGGGATGCCACGCCTATCCGCACACAGAGAGGTGAGGAACGGGACTTGCCTCACCCTCCCGGTTCGTCCCTCGGAAACACGCAGCCTGCGACAAGCAAGCGGAAGCGAACTCTCTCACCACTCAAACGCAGCCGCACCCACGCTTGATATGGCTGGGCACGGCTGTACTCGCCGGCAGGGAAAGGACTGATCCCTGCTGTGCCAAAAGCGAGGGCGTGAACGGAAACTCTCAGTCCGCCTTGAGGTGAAGCGCCCAGTCGCCGCCATCGGGCTTGCGCCAGCGGGACGCCCCGGCGGCTTTCGCGGGGCGCCTCTTACCGGTTCGCGGGTCGAGCCACTCCGCCGTCATCGCCTGCGGCAGCCTCTTCCCCGCCAACACCGCCTCCTTCGACCGCTCCAGATAGACGACCCATTCTTTCCTGTCCCTCGTCGCCAGCGCAGGGAGCGGTTTCCCGCCCTCATCCGTCGCATTCGCCGGCTCCAGCTCCTGAAATCGCGTTCGCTCCCGGAAGAACCGCGTGGCTATCAGGCAGTACCTCGCGCCGTCACGGTTGAGGTTTGCCATGTAATCCTGCCGGTTCTTGCCGATGAGATTGTAAACGATGTACCCTCCCCGACACAGCACTCGCCACGCCCCCCGCCGGATTTCATTCGCATCGGAGATGATGTGGCTCCACCTGAGCTTTCCTTCCATTGTCTTCTCATAATACCACTCCCAGTTCACCACCGGCTTCCCGAGGTGGCGGTCTCGTTCGACCATGTTCCAATCCCGGGACTGGTGGACGATGACGTCAAGCCATTTCTCTCCCGCGAGGGGAGCATCTGATGTCGTAGTGTGTGTGCTGAGCAGATGCCGGTACGGGTCATGCCGGCGGGTGATTGCAGCAAAGTGATTCACCAGCTTTCGCGCTATCCCTCCAGCCTCGTCGTACTCTCCGAAGAGAAGCCACATCACGTTGTAGGCGGCATATCTCGCGATAACGTATCGCCACCCTCGCTCCAGCTTCTTCCAGTCCATCCTGTGCACACCCTGATCCGGCCAGCCCAGCATGACGACGAAAAGAAAGCCCCTTGAGCAAGCATACTGCGTCCTCTTGTCCGCCCACTGGAAATAAGCCGGATTGAGCCGGTCAAGGTCGTAATTCAAGAACGGCGGCCCGCCCTCATTCCGCTGCTGCTTGCTTCTGAAAATCGGCTTGGCGAGCAATGTCCCGCCGGCGAACGCCTGGACCGTAAACCCCTGCTTCGCGCGGGCGTCTATGTAGCGTTGATAGGACTTGTCCTTCCAGAACCACCCTCCCCAATACGGCTCCTCGTCGCCGACCGGCGTGTCCCAGCAGTTATCCGAATCGCCCAAAAAATAGAACGGCGTCCCGTCTGAATAAGCGAAGTGGCATGGGCGCCGGCGATCAATCCCCACAAAACCATGATTCTTTGAAGGCACGCACCGGAAAGTTCCCTTTTTCCCGTCAAGGCTACTGTCGTTCGATGACGTCTCGTAACTCCACCTGCCCGCGGCGCCCGGGGCGAAGCGGACTCGCCACGTTCCTCCCCCGTCCCAGAATCCTTCCGCCACGAACTTTCTGCCGCCCGGCCCTCGGAAGACGCACGAGAGCTCCACCTCAATGTACGGATTGGCGTGATGCGTCGAAGAGCGGAAAGCCCTCTCGAACACGCCCCATATCGGGACCTTCACCTCCGCCCCGCCGGCTTCCAATCCCCAAAGCCAGATCAGTGAGGCAATACCCAGTAGAAAAACCTTTTTCATAGCTCAATTCCTTTCTCAAAACCGGGCCGCAGTTTGTCCGATACACAATGAGCTGCTTTACACGGCTTGGGAGGCGCTTGACGTCGCGCGCCGCTGCATGGGGTCAGCCCACAGGGAAAAGACGCAACTTGTGCGCCTCACTCCCCGGCGATAATCTTATCCATCCGCTCGCTGACATCCTTGAGATAATCCCGGTCACCGCCGCCAAGCTCCGCGCTCATGAACCCCCTGTAACCGATCTCTTTCACAGCACGCCGTACCTCCGGCCAGTCAATCGTCCCGTCGCGGAGATTGGTGAACCTGTTCTTCCTGGCGTCGAATCCTTTCACGTGCAGCTTAATGATCCGCGAGCCGAGCGTCCGAATCCAATCCTGCGGGTAACCGAAAAGAACCACGTTCCCCACATCAAAATAGGCTCGCAGAAACGGGGTTTTGAACTCGTCCACGTACCGCGCGAACTCTAACGGGCTGAGCAGAAACTTGTTCCAGACGTTCTCTATGCCGATGATCACCTTCAGTTTCTCAGCCAGCGGAAGCAGCTTCCGAATCTGCTTCTGCGACCGCTCATAAGCCTCCCCGTACGTGACTTTGGGATTAACCACCGCACAAACCAACAGCACCGTATCTGCACCACAATCGTGCGCGTTATGCAGCGAAATCTCCATGCACTTCATCCCCTTCGCCACAACCTCCGGGTTCGCGCTCGAAAGAGGATACTGCCAGTGGTCGGAATTCATTACCGAATGAATTCGCACTCCCGTCTTCTCCGAGGCAGCCATCATCCGCTTGAGCGTCTTCGCGTCGCGGACAGTGCCTATCTCCGTCCCGTCAAACCCGACATCTGCCGCGAGCTTGAATCTATCCTCTATGGACAGATTGCCCGGCAACATGCCGAATATAACCCCCTTTTTCAGCTCACTTCCGGAGGCTGTCTCGGCTGCCGCCCGCTTGGTGTCCGTCGCGGTCATTCCTCCCGCCATCGCTGCCACAGCACCCATTCCGCACGTCCTCACAAAACTGCGTCGGCTCATCTTCTCACTCATTTCCAATACCTCCTCCGTTCAAGTTTCCGATTAGACTCATTGTTCGTGACTTCTTTGCGCTTTGCGTAGAACTCTGACGGTATCAAGCTGCTATTTCTGGCCCATCTTCTCTCGCCAAGACGCAAAGACGCCAAGGATTTTCCCTACGTGATTCTCAGTCATCTTTGCGTCTTCGCGGCTTTGCGACCCCGCGAAACGCGGGGCTCGACGATGACCGTATCTCTTTCGACGCAGCCATGACCGCGCGGGAAGGTCTCGAACAACTTGTACGCCAATTCCATCCTTGCGACTTTGCGTCTTCGCGAGAGACCTTCCCTTTTTCCATTTTCTCTCGCCAAGACGCCAAGGGCGCCAAGGTGTTCGACCCGGGCGCCCGGGGGCTTGTAATTTACCGGATGTTTCACCTCTCTGGAACAATCCCGTTCACGCCGATGGCGTGATTATCCCGTCAAAATAGCTCCTTTCACGAGACCATTATACGTCACCGTATTTGCGAATCCATGTACTTAGAACGAGCCTTGGCGCCAGTTCCGTGCAAGGGTAATCCTGCCCCTTGTTGTCCCTCGGGTTTTTCTGCTGGGGGCTTCGGTCGTTTTTCTTCTTCTACGGCGTCCTGGATTTTTTCGATGGCTCGTTTAGCTTCTTGTCGAACGCGGAGATATCTCTCTTCCTCAGCCAATTTTTTTAACTCAGGAAGTGCTTCTTTTGCTGCAGGGCCTATTTTACCAAGAGCTCTGGCAGCCTGCTGCCGGACGAAGAGACCCTCGTCTCCTAATGCCTTGGTAAGGGCGGGGACAGCCTCTTTTGCTGCAGGACCTATTTTACCAAGGGCTCTGGCAGCACACCTGCGGACGTACCGATCTTCGTCTCCTAACGCGTTTACCAGGGCGGGGACGGCATCCTTTGCTGCGGGGCCTATTTCACCAAGAGCTTCGGCATCAGAGCTGTGGGCCCACTCATTTTCATCCCCTAATGCCTTTATAAGGGCGGGGACAGCCCTTTTTGCTCCAGGGCCTATTTTCCCAAGGGCTGCGGCAGCATCCCTGCGGAGATCCCAATCCTCATCCCCTAATGCCTTTATAAGAACGGGAATAGCGCTTTTGGCTGCAGCAGGGTCTATTCTCGAAAGAGCTGTGGCAGCAGACACGCGGAGATCTGCATTTTCATCCTCTAATGCCTTCATAAGGGCGGGGACAGCGTTTTTTGCCGCAGGCCCTATTTTACCAAGAGCTGAGGCAGCATTCCCGCGGACGTACCGATGCCAGGAGCCGTGGAAGCCAGCGGGCGTCGCCATCAGGTCTTCGTCTCGTAACGCGTTTACCAGGGCGGGGACGGCATCTTTTGCCGCAGGACCTATATCGCCGAGAGCTCCCGCAGCGTTCATGCGGACACCCGGATCTTCATCTCCCAAGGCCTTCATAAGGGCGAAAACAGCGTGTTTTGCTGGAGGGCCTATATTACCAAGAGCTGAGGCAGCAGACCTGCGGACATCCCGTTCTTGACCCTCTAATGCCTTTATAAGGGCGGGGACGACGTCTTCTGTTGCAGCACCTATTTCACCAAGGGCTCTGGCGGCCTTCGTGCGGACGGTCTCGTCTTTATCTGCTAACGCCTTTATAAGCGCGGGGACAGCATCTTTTGCTGCATGGCCCATTTTACCAAGAGCGGAGGCAGCTAACGAGCGGACCTCCCGGTCTTTGTGTCCTAATCCCTTTGTAAGAACGGGAATAGCATTTTTAGCTGCAGCGGGGTCTATTCTCCCAACGGCTGAGGCAGCCCAGACACGAACACGCCACTCCTCATCCTCTAAGGCCTTGATAAGGGCGGGCACCGCATCTTTGGCTCGCGGGCCTATTTCCCCAAGAGTTGTGGCAGCAGATTGGCGGACCTCCCAGTTTTCATCTCCCAACGCCTTGATAAGGGCCGGGACGACGCCTGCCGATATAGGACCTATTTTGCCAAGAGCTCCGGCAGCACGCACGCGGACCGAAGAATCCTCATCCCCTAATGCTTTTATAAGGGCAGGGACGGCATCCTTTGCTGCAGGGCCTATTTTCCCAAGGGCTTCGGCAGCGTGCCTGCGGACTTGCCAATCTTCACCCCCTAATGCCTTTGTAAGGGCGGGGACGGCGCCTTTTGCCGCAGGGCCTATTCTGCCAAGAGCTTCGGCAGCAAACTGACGGACCTGCCAATTGTCATCTCCTAATGCCTTTGTGAGGGCCGGCACAGCATGTTTTGCTGCAGGACCTATTCCACCGAGAGCTCCAGCAGCGTTCATGCGGACACGGGAGTCTTCATCTCCTAACGCGTTGGTAAGGGCGGGGACAGCATCCCTTGCTGGAGGGCCTATTCTCCCAAGGGCTGAGGCAGCAGCTCTACGTTGTTCCCTGTCCACACTGCTAAGCTGTTTAACTAATCTTTCTATTCTTCCGCGTTCCGTTTCTTGTTTTCGGCAACTTATCCAGGAACCAATCAAAGCACCTGCCAAAACAAGTTTCAGCAAGTTTAGGGCAATGCGGGAGCTTCTCATTGTTCGTTCCCTCCCCTTTTGTTGAAGCGCTCTCCTTATGCCCAAGCCTACCAGGCAGGCGAACCCCACCGCACCGCAAGTCTTCACAAAACTGCGTCGGCTCATCCTTTCACCCATTTCATGTCCCTCCCGTCCTGGAGCTTTCGATTAAACGCCATTTATTTCCTCGCACTTCTCCGCCACCCTCGCAACTCTTTTCCCTATCCAGCGAAGTTACTGACCTCCTCCGGCAGCTCCGCGTAAGCATATCACGACAATATCGCCTGCACAACCCACTCGTCCTTGCTCGGAACAGCAGGGCTATTGGGTGTGGCTACGTTTGAATGGTAGAGCAGTCACCTTGCGCCTGTTTGTTGCGGGTTGGAGGTTTGGGAGTGATGGATTGCAGGGATCAGATAAACGCCGCGGGTGGACCTCCTGTGCATTGGGGGGCTTGTGGTTGTAACGCCGGCATCTTGCCGGCTGTATGGGGGGCATCTTGCCCCCCTATCGAGGGCGGGACGCCCTCGGGACAGCCGCCGGGACGGTGGCGTTACACTTGGCAAATCCACCCACTCATACCCAGCCGCGCGCGGCCTTTCCCCTGTACGAGAGAGTTGCCCCGACCTTCGCGAGGAGCGTCGGTGTGTTTCTCCGCGAGAACTTCTGAGGAGTAACGCCGCCCCGCCTTCGCAGGGGAGTCCCGAGACCGTCTCGCCCTCGGCAAGCCGCTCCGAAAGGCGCCGAAATCTATTGTCTTCTCCGCGTTGCCGGACTACCATACAAACGCTGCTGCAAAAAGCGATTCGCCAGAAGCAGAAAGAAGATTCTGCACGAAACTGGATGCTTGGCGTCTTAGTACACCCGTTCGCAAGTACCGTAACCTATAGTGCGGGGTGAAGGGAATCCTTCCACAGGATAACCCCGCCTCCGGCGGGGATCGTTCGAGGAATGTGAGGTATCCAGTAAATCGGAACCCGCGTGGGGCACTCCCAAAAACCAGGAAGAACAAGCAATTCGCTGACGAGTTGTCGCAGAGTTCGCACTCCCCCGCCCCGGCGGGGTCGAAGGAGATACCGTCATTGTGGAACTGAAGTCCGTGAGCCCCTGGTCAGTGCTCGTGAGATATAGCTTGTCAATTATCTCGTGGCCACCCCGCGAAACGCTGGGTAGGCCTTGTCTTGAATTTCGGAGAACGGAAAGTGGAGGTAAAGCGAAAGCTCAAGGACCTTTCGCAGGGATAAACAGGATTCCAAGAATCCCGTCCATCCTGTTATCCCGTCAAAAAAAATACGTGACCGAGTTTATGAACCAGAGCACTTAGGCCTTGCTCGGGAAAGGAATTGAAATGTTTTGGAAGACTCTGATAACAACATTTGGCTTGATCTTTGTCGCTGAGCTGGGAGATAAGACGCAATTGGCGGTTCTCTCCCTGGCAGCCGGCGAGCATTCTTCACACTGGGCGATTTTCCTCGGTGCGGTCGCGGCGCTTGCCTCGGTGACGGGCCTCGCCTTCTTCTTGGGGCATATCATAGGAACCAGTTTTCCGCGCCAATACGTTCGGAAAGTAGCGGGCGTGGTATTCGTCGTGATAGGATTGCTCATGCTTATCGGCAAGTTCTGACAGCTCGAAACGAGGAATCCGCAATTGCACGAGCTTTCGATAGCATCAAACTTGATAGACATTGTGAAGCAGGCGACAGAGAGGCAGGAAGTGTCCCGCGTCACCTCCCTGCGTATCGTGATAGGCGAGATGAGCAATGTCGTCCCCGATTGCCTGACGTTCGCTTTTGAGGTCGTCTCCAGGGGGACGTTGGCGGAGAATGCGCGACTTGATTTTCAGAAAAAGCCCCTCAGAGGCCGATGCCTCGATTGCGGGGAAGAGTTCCCTATCCAGGAATACTTCTTTCGCTGCCCGGAATGCGAGTCCCCGAAAATCGAGATCGTCAGCGGAAGAGAGTTTTTTCTGGAATCCATCGAGTGCGAATAATGATGAAGAAATCAACGGAAGGATAATCAATGGTCGAAATCAAGGTTCTCACGGACGTACTGAAAGCCAACGACACGATAGCCGAGCAGAATCGCAAGAAGTTCCGCAACAGCAACGTTCTCGTCTTGAACATCATCGGCTCGCCCGGGGCGGGAAAGACATCCCTCTTGGAGGCGGCCATCGAGAAATTGACTAAACAGTACCGCATCGGTGTCATCGAGGGAGACGTCGCCACCAGCCGCGACGCGGAGAGGATCGCGCGGCTCGGCGTGAAGACTCTACAAATTAACACTCGCGGCGGTTGCCACCTTGAGGCCAACATGATTGCCTCGGCCCTTTCGGGCTTTCCCTATCAAGACCTCGACCTGTTGTTCATCGAGAACGTGGGGAACCTCATCTGTCCCGCGGGCTACGCCCTCGGTGAGGACGCCAAGATCGTAGTCATCAGCGTCCCCGAAGGACAGGACAAGCCGGCGAAGTATCCGCTCATCTTCCGCAACGCATCCCTCATGCTCCTCAACAAAACTGATCTCCTTCCACACTGCAACCTCGACATCGAGGCGATGAAGGAAGACGCCCTCGGCGTCAACCCTGCGCTGGATGTGATTGGAATATCATGCACAACCGGCGAGGGCGTCGAGGAATGGGTCGCCTGGCTGAAGAGCAAAATGCAGCAGCGAGATTCGAGAGGATAATCGGAGCGACAATTATGTGCCTTGCCATACCAATGAAAGTCATCGAAGCCAACGGCCCCTTTGGGAAAGTCGAGGTGGAAGGCGTCAAACGAAAAGTGAGCTTCCAGCTTCTGCCGGAGGTCGAGGTGGGCGACTACGTCCTTATCCATGCTGGCTTCGCCATTGAAAGCATCAACGAGGAAGAAGCGAAAAAGACACTCCAGCTCCTCACGGAGCTCGCCCTGGCTCAGGAGGCGCACGAACCATAGCCGCCTTCCCATTGCGCTTGCCCATCCCCCGGATACCTCCGGCGGAGACAGGCGCCGCTCAGCAGATTCGGGGGAGCTGGTCGCTGACGAGCATGTCGAGGATGCGCGTCCCGCCTGCTTTAGTCGTCATGCAGACTTTGCCCGGATAGTCCGCGACGACCTTTCCAATGACCACGCTTCTTTTGCCAAGACGATGGAACCGCATCCGCCTGACCAAAGCCTCGCCGAAGCCCTCCGAGCAAACCAGAACCACCCGCCCCTCGTTGGGGCTGTAAAGCGGATCGAGCCCCAGTAGCTCGCTCAACGCAGCCACGCCCCTCTTGAGCGGAATGGACTCCTCGTCAACGAGAATGCCCAGGTTTGTGCCCTCGACAAACTCGTTGAGCACCGTGGCAAGCCCGCCTCTCGTAGGGTCTCGCATGAGGCGGATGCGGGGAAAAAAGGGCTTCAAGCTCTCCACCAGCCCATTGACCGGGGCGCAATCGCTGTGAAGCTTCGTCTCTATGCCGAAATCCGCTCTCGCCGCCATAATTGCCATGCCGTGATCGCCGAGGGTGCCGCTGACGATAACTTCGTCCCCAACTTCGATTTCCCCGTCGAGAAACGTTTCCGCATATCCGACTCCTGCCGTGTTGACAAACAGCCCGTCGCAGCTCCCTCTCTCGACGACTTTCGTGTCTCCAGTGACGATTTTGACGCCCGCTCTCTCGGCAGCTCTTTTCATCGAGCGAACGACCTTTCTCAACAAGGACATCTCAAAGCCTTCTTCGATGACCAACCCGCAGGACAGAAAAAGAGGGGTCGCGCCGACGACACTCAAGTCGTTGACCGTGCCGCATACGGCGAGTTTGCCGATGTCCCCGCCGGGAAAGAACAAGGGCTTGACAGTATAGGTGTCGGTCGTGAAAGCGAGGTTCCGAGTCTCCAGTTTCAGGATGGCGGAATCGAGAAGCCTCGCAGAAGGATCGGCGGCGAACTCCCGAACCATGACCTCCCGAATCAGTTGGTGCATGAGCTTCCCGCCGCTGCCGTGACCCAAAAGAATCTTCTCATCGGCAATAGCCATTCTTCACCGAGCCTTTCAACGATACTTGTAATAGGCGGCGCACGCGCCTTCGCCGGAGACCATGCACGCCCCTACTGGATTTTCCGGAGTGCATTCCTTTCCGAAAAGCGAGCAGTCCGTCGGCTCCCTGACGCCCTTCAGGACGAGCCCGCAGATGCACCGTTTGTCCTCAACAGTCTTCTCCGGCTTGACCGGCAGTTGCACTTCCGCGTCGTACCTCGCATAGGAGGAGCGAATGCCAAGCCCGCTGCCGGGGATGACCCCGATGCCCCGCCACTTCGCATCTCGCGTCTCGAAAACTCTCTCCATAATGCCGCGGGCTGCGACGTTCCCCTCCTCGTGCACGACGCGAGTGTACTGGTTCTCGACCTCCGCTCTCCCCTCACGTACCTGCCGGACGAGCATCTCTATCGCCTGGAGAATGTCCAGCGGCTCGAATCCGGTGATGACGCACGGGACGCCATGCACTTCCGCAATCTCTCGGTAAGCGCGCGAGCCGATGATGACGCTGACGTGCCCGGGGCCGATGAAGCCGTCTATCCGAACCTCCCCTTGCAGAAGCGCCTCCATCGCCGGCGGAATGACTTTTGCCGCGGAGACCACAAAGTAGTTGGACACGCCCATTCGCTCAGCTTCGAGGATTGACGCAGCGACGGTCGGCGCCGTGGTCTCGAAGCCGATTCCGAAAAAGACGACTTTATTGTCGGGATTTTTCTCGGCTAGCTTGACGGCGTCCATGGTCGAATAGACGATTTGCATCCTGCCCCCGGCGGCTTTCGCCTTGAGCAAGCTGGTGCTGGAACCGGGCACCTTCGCCATGTCGCCGAAAGTGGCGAGGATAACGTCTTCAGTCATAGCATAAGCGATGGCGAGGTCAACCTTCTCGTTCGGCGTCACGCACACCGGACAGCCAGGCCCAGACAAGAGCCGGAGGTTCTTCGGGAGAATGGACTTCAGCCCGTACCGCTGAATGGACATGGTGTGCGTCCCGCAAACCTCCATCAGCGAGACGTGACGGTCACCGAGCGCCTCCTCGATCCGCCGGACAAGCCCGGCAGCTACATCCTTCTTCCTGAATTCTTCGACAAACTTCATGGTGTTTTTTTCCTTAGGTCAGGAAACCATGACCCCGGTTTTTTTCAGCACGCCTTCGGCGACGCCCCCTTTCAACGAGTGTGAACGACCGCAGTGCCAGCCGTCGCTTCGGCCGGGAGCAACATTTCCCGCGGAGGACAAGGTGGGCAGGAACTTCTCTGCGTTCAGGGAGCAGGGGATAGCCGCCCGGACATAATCGAAAGATAGCAGAAATCCGGCGGCTTCCGAACAATAATCGAACACCGTGCGTAATGCCTCACTTATGGGCGGCTGAAGCTGGAACCGTACAGTTCGCAGACAGGGCCCGTAACGCCGGCATCTTGCCGGCTGTCTCGGGGGCATCCTGGCCCCGCCAGGGCGGGCGAGGGAAGGAGGGAAAAGGAAGGTAACGCAAAGGCGCAGGGTCGCAGAGAAGAAGATGAGAGGGACCGCGTCGTCACCTGCCGTGGCATGGGCATCTTGCCCATGATTCCCCCCACGGGTCCCCCGCCAGAGGCGGGGCGGGATGCCACGTCGGGGACCGCTTTTTTGCCCTGAAGAGCACAGCCCGGCGCGGACCCGAAAAATGCCGGTGTTGATGCTTTCGCGTTGCTCTTGCAGCGAAGTCCCTCTGTCACACCGGCAACCGAGGCGTTACACGAAAACCGAACTCTTTTCCTGGTTGCCGTGCCACTCTGTACGCCTTACTTTTTCTTCTGACTCTGCTGTGAACGGTTGCCTCCCGAAAAACTGCCGATTGAATCTGGGGATTCCACATGCTACATTTCCAGCGTTATGACGGGACGAGAGAAAACCACGCTACGGAGGCAAACCATGAACTCCGCGACAGCAAAACTGATTCGCTTCGCTACCTGCTTGTGTATGACAGCGTGGCTGTGCTCGGCTCAGCTCGCAGCGTTGGCGGAACCGCGTCCTGAGGCGCCAAGAACACCCGTGTTCGGTTTCGTGACCGTCTTTGGCGAATCGGTTAATGTTCCGGCGTACAAACATGACGACTATGGGCCGCCGCCGGAGGTGCTGGCGAAGCGTATTTCATCTTCGGCGGCGACCTGCGTTCTGGTGGGGACTTGCGGCGGGACGTGGAGGTTTACGGAAGAAGGGGACCCCGGCGAGGGCCCCTCAAAGTACGACTGGGGACCTGTGGACGCATCCACGGACCCATTCCTGTCGCTTGGGCTTTTGCCCATCAGCTTTTTCTTCCTCGAAGGGCCGGGCTGGATAGAGGACGAGTTCGGCAGCGAGAGGTGGCGAAAGTTGGCGGACCGGTTCTCGGAAGCCTTTGTCCGAAGGGCCAACAAGAAGGGCATATTCCATTTCATCTTCGAGAACGAGCCGAACATGCTGCCGAGAAAAGACTGGCCCGACTACTACATGCGGAAACTCAAAGTGTTCTATCTCGCGGCGAAGAGAGTCAATCCCGCGAACATGGTCATCGCCGGAAATCTTTCCGAGCGAGCCGCCGCCTCGGGGCACTTCGACCTCCTGTACGACCTCGGCTTCTCGAAGTACTGCGACATCGTGGGGCACCATCCCTACAACAACGACCCGAGCAAAGGCGTGGATATGCAGGACGTGGTGGCTTTGCGGAAGGTAATGGTGCGCAGAGGCGACGGGCACAAGCAAATCTTCCTCGGCGAAGGATGGGGGCCGAAGAGAAACGTCCCCGGTGTGCCGCGGCCGCAACCGGGGCTCGTCCCCACACGCAGGGAGATAGAATCGCTATCTGCTTTCCTCCGCAACGGATACCGCGAGCTGATGGCGCCGAGGGAGGGGTGGAACACCAAATGGCTCTTCGGAGCGTTGTTCTTCACTCTCAACGACAACATCGGCGGGAGGCACTGGGCAGCCAGAGGCAAGCCAGTGAACGGCGGCGTGTTGGTGGACGGCTACTTCATCCCGAACGAGGCGCTCCACCCCATCTTTTACAACGGAGGGCTGGTGGATATATGGGGGCAGCCGAAGGGCGATTTACTTTTTCGTTTTCCCGACGGAAGACTCCGACTCCGTCCGCAGGAAAAACCGTCCAAGCCGGTGGGAACGAATCTCTCTCCCCAGGGAGATTTTGAATGGGAACCGAAGAACGGCATTCCGAAAGGATGGAAACCGGTCGGAGAAGCAGAAAAAAATTGCTGGTCGAGAACCGCCGGTCGAGGACGCGGTTTCTCTTTGAGGATGGGCTGCACGAGATTGGATTTCGACATTGGCGTTGTTACTAAAGCTGCCGTGCAGCCAAACAGAGAATATCTGTTTTCCGGCTGGCTACTTTGCGAGACGGAAGCCGCGAGTAATCCCGACTCTTTCGTTACAGTAGGGCACGACCCAACGGGCCAGACGCTTGAACCCATCGAGACCATTTCTCTCGTCTGGTCGCCCAACCTGAAAAAAGAGAAAACGATAACCGAAAAATGGTTTAGCTTCCGGCGAGTTTTCCGCGCGACCTCTCCATCCGTCAGCCTCTGTGTCAGGTGCGGCAACAGGCACGGACGCGGCGCCTTCTTCGTGAGGGTTGACGATGTGGAACTTCGCGAGGTGGAAGGTGAAACCGATTGATGCGCAATGCCCCGGGCACGGCACTGCACACGGATTCCGACGCCGGGATTAGCGGGAAGACGGAATCAGCCGAAGTAGCTTCCGGATCTCTTTGCGGCGGCCCTCTGCGAGGCCCATCACCTCCCTGACGAACCAGTCCTCCGCAGGGGGTACAGATTGGTCGGGTGCTGCAAGAAAAACTTGAGGACGTCGAATCTTCCACGAGTTCACCATTGGGCCTGCAGAGCGAGAGAACGGTCAAAACCGTAGAGGCCGACGTAGACCCGAAACAAACCACCTTCATAACACCACCTAAGGCCAACAAATTCGCCGCTGTGAAAGGATTATAGCTGCGAGTCCCGAAAATATTGGCAGAGCGGACAGCCACAATCATCGGCCTTCGGATATCGCATGTCAGGTGGACCGCGCTCAGAACCCAAAGAATTAACTCCTGTCATTGCAAGGAGTTAAAAGACGTGCTGTGCAACTTGTGTTGACAGGACAAAGATCCTGTCCAACACTTCCTTCATTGTATTCCTCCGTTACGGGGTGGTATACTATATCAGATAGCGCGGACGGGGTGGCTGCTTCTTTCGGCTCACATAGAGCAACTGCGGGAGTAACACAATCAGATCCTTTGACAAACGGTCTAACCCCCTGCCGCCGCCCTCCAGGTACGGATTATGCTCTTCATCCTAGTTAAACGTCCCTTAGCGGGAACTCAATTTAGAGGTACTCCGGTTATTGTTAAGAAGCGTGGAAAAAAACTCCATTGTGGGTTAAAATACCCAGTGTGGTTTCGTTCTGAAAGTTCGGATCAACCCCGCGTCCCCTGCGGATATGGGAACCATCGACTGATGAAGGCTCTTGGCAATCCACACATTCGGTTGATAACGATAGGACTGGTGCTTGCCCTCGCGCTCGGTGTGGCGTCAGCGTTCTGTTTCTCAAAAGGTGATCGTGATGTGGGCACTCGCTATGCAGTAGGTGCCGCTCTGTTTCTTTTGGCCTCCGCTCTCCATGCGGCCAGCTGCCCTCGGGGTCGGCCAAAGCTCTAACAGTGAGCGCCGAAGGAGGCCCCTTAGGCCCGATTCTACCTCGCTTCCCTCAGCCTTTTGTATTGCGCGTTGATCATGGGACAGAGCAGGGCCAGAAAAGTTAAAGCGAAAGCGACAATCGTAAAGGCCCCGGCGTCGTTCTTAGGATATTTCCTGTAGTCAACTATCGCCCATATCATGATCACAAGCGAGACTAAAAGCAGAACGCATTTTGCAAGCAGTGCAATAGTTCGCAAAATCTTCAATAACACGTCAACTCTCCGTGGGGCTATGGTGTTGAGAGGTGCGCAACGGAACCCGCAAGCATGCCCCATCCCAGTATCGCCAGATATGACGAGGCACCTGCGTAGGCCAAAAGCAACAGAAGCCCCAGCACCAAGCTGGCGATAGCACATGCGTCCGCTATGCGTGCAGGCACGGAATCAGACCATGATGCCATCACGGCTGCGTCATTGGGGTACTCTCTGTGGCTTTGCCACGGGGGAGAAACGATCTCCACCAGCGTCGTGTCCTCAATGACTGCACTCGCCAGAGTACGCTTGCTGTCCTTTGGCACCTGAATTTTGCACACGGCCATAAGGGAGTCAAAATTCTCCTTGCGAAGTTCCCTAACTGCGCCTGCTATTGTGGAGATGGCCGCTGCTGCCTGGGTTCCGTATGATCGACATCCAGCGAGGACGAATGTGTACCTGCCGTTAGCGCGCCTCTTTCTCCATAGCAGGCCGTGATCGTAAGTATACTGTTCAGGCTTCTTTTCCGACGGATCCAAACCCGTATCGTAGGGCTTTCTGTTAACCGTGAGTACGTGCGTTTCGCTGTCGAACTCGGCCTCCAACTCGCCTTGCTCGATCAGATATCTCGTCACAGGGTTGCTTCGCGGTCCGCCAAACAACACAACATTAGAGGTATCTAGCTTGGAGATATCAAACTCGTCGCTTCCAACTATCTTGACCTTCTCGCGAGCATTAGGGTAAAGCAGCCATAGCACCTGCCTTACGTAACTCACACCCCAAAACTCTGGGCCGCGCTCTCGCCAAGCTGCCCCCAGCCCGAAATCGGTGAAATCGGGATGGTCGGAAAGCACTTCAAGAAGGCGAGCACGATTCTCCTCGCTCAGGGTGCTGGAGGAGGTTACAAGAAATACGTCACCCCTGAGGCCTCCCCAAATCCTCTTCAGCCACTTCAGTGTTATTTGACTTCTAACAAGTCGTGCGATCGGTGGTAAGGCATCGGTCATTGCTCTATGGTCCAGGCAGGTAGATCTGAGATTGCTCCCTTACGCAGGTCCATTCTTCTCGTCACCACTCTCGCCCGGGCCACCTGAGCGCGCGGACGATTTGTTGTGTCCTGAGGTTCCCGCCTGGTAGCAGGCACGATATTAGCGCAAAACCAAGCGAGGCGCTGAGATTCTTACCGCCGTTATGGCAGCACAAATCTCCCCCCGTGCTTACAACAATCCTCAGGTGAACACTATGCCCAACGCCGAGACAAAATGTCAAGGAAAATTTTTGACAATTTTTCCGTAGACTTTCGCTGACATTTATGGTCTTATTCAAAACAGATCTAACACAGGAGTTTGTGTCATGTCCATCTATAAGGCGTTCACCGGCGGCAGGGTCATTCTGCCGGGGACGATTCTCGATCACGGATGCGTTGTGGTGAAGGGCGAGCGCATCCAGAAGGTTGGCGAGAGGTCGCAAGTTGACCCGCCCCGGGAAGCACAGATCATTGATGCGGGAGGCGGTTACATTTCCCCCGGCTTCGTGGACATTCACGTCCATGGGGGGGCAGGATCGGATTTCTCCGACGGGACCATGCACGACCTTCGAAATGCCTGTCGCTTCCACATGGCAGGGGGAGTGACTTCGGTTGTTCCGGCGACCGCAAGCATGCCGACCGAGCAAATTCTCACAGCTCTCGGCGTGATCGCTGAGGCCAAAAGGTTGCCCCCCGATGGAAGTCGCGTCCTCGGCGCGCATCTCGAGGGCCCCTATCTTCTTTACGAGAAAAGGGGGTGTCATATTGAGTCGCAGGTGCGGAATCCGGACCCGGACGAGTACGGCAAATTCATTGACCGGGCAGATCATATCCTCAGGGTGACGTGCGCTCCGGAGTTGCCGGGTGCCGAGGAAATGATCTCGGCGCTTTCCGCCGCGGGAATTATTGCCAGTGCCGGACACTCCAATGCGTCTTACTCTCTGATCATGCGGGCTATCGAATGGGGCGTGACGCACATAACCCACATCTACTGCGCCATGAGCACTTTTGTCACCTTCAGTAAACAACTGGCCAAAAGAGAGGGTGGGATGGTTGAAGCCGCTCTCCTTGATGAGCGGCTTACCACAGAGGTCATCAGCGACGGCGTTCACCTTTCCGCGGATATGCTCCGTCTGATTCACAAGAACAAGGGACCGGGGAAGGTCGCCATCGTCAGCGATGCCATGCGAGGCGCCGGGATGCCGGATGGCGAATACACTTTCGGTCCTCGCGACGGGCCGAAGGCTGTTGTGAAAAACGGTGAGTCCCGCATCTCTGGCCGGCTGGCCAGCTCCACCTTCAGGCTGAACCAGATGGTTCGATTCTATCACGAGCACGTGGGAGTCCCGCTCTACGATATTGTCCGAATGGCTTCCCTGACCCCGGCTACAATCATTAGGCAAGCCGACCGCATCGGCAGCCTGGAGAAGGGAAAGTTCGCCGATGTCATTGTCTTCGATGACGACATCCTGGTGAAAAGGGTTTTCATTGGAGGAAACGAGCAGCGCGTGGCTGATCGGTGATGCGGCAGCAGCCAGGGAGTGAGCCCTTTGCTTGTAAGAATCGCTGATGCGCAGCTACGGGAAATCAAAAGAGAGGTCAACCGAAGGCGCTACGCATCCTTATGGGCCGAATGGCCAGATGACGGGATCATCCGCAGTAACTTTTTTATCGTCTTTCTCCGCTTCTCGGCGTACTTCAGGACTTCCCTGACGAAGGGGTCCTCCTCGGCCGGCGAATGCACATCCGCGTAATCGTCAATGATCCGCATGCCCCGGACGCCATCTTTTCTCTTTGTTTCGAAGATGTCGGCGGCGATCTTCTTCTCCATGTCGGAGAGGAGGCGGAGGTTCTCGCGAAGGCCATCACCCGGAAGCTCCTTGCGGAGGATACTCCTTTCGTGCTCCCACCTTTTGTTGGAGGACTTGGTCTTAAGAATACGGGAGCTGACCTTCCTACCTCGTCCGGAGACCCGCCGCAGCTCCCTCAGCATCCCTGAAAGGGCGTAGTAGCGGATGTAGAAAGTATACGTCTCGACGGCCGATTTCCTTCTGGCTTCGAGCAGATAGTTCTTTCCAAGGCCAGCAATATCCTTCCCCGTGTAGACTTCCTTTCCGCGAGCTTTTTTCAGGGCCGCCCGCGACCGAATCATCATGTCCACAATGTCCGGCCGGAAAGTCTCGGGATCGAACTCGAGACGCCGAGCCTTATTCCGCTTGGTGTACTTGTTCTCATTCCTTTTGACCATGAAGAGGTTGTCCGCAAGAACCCACGCCGGAATGATCTCGTTAAACGCGGGCGGCATGTTCGCGACATGAGCCGCCGGGGTGTTGATCAACGAGAACGGGAACGTCACCTTCTGAGGAAGGGTGGTGGCGCCGGTGGCGATGACGGAATAGGGGGCTCGCGAAAAATCGGACGGGAACTTGATGTTCGTGCCCAGCCCGAAAAAGGTGCCTTCCCCGGGGCGAATCTCCTGGTCGGGGAGGCGAGAGGTATGGTTGCTTCCGATGTTCGCTCCGTAAGGTATGTTCCCCTTCCCCTCCGGCCAATATGCCGCGATCAGCAAAGCTTGGTGATGGAACCCCACAAACGGACCCACAAGGGACGCTACGACCTCTCCCTGGGCGATGGAGGTATTGGGGCCGATGATGGATGTAACGACCTTCCCGTGGCGCTCGGCGGCGGAGTGTTCGCACAGGACTGAATCCTCAACAACAGCCAGGGAGCTGACGTGGCAGCCCCACTGCACAACCGAGTTCTTCACCAACGCGCCTTCTTCGACTCGCGTCGGCTCCTCCGCGTTGCTCAAGAGAGCGCAATTCTCAACGAGCGTCACCCCGTCAACCACAGCGTATGGTCCGATGAAAGTGTCCCGGATTTTCGGACAGCTCCGTACGACGGCGCCTTCTCCGATGAACCCTCGTTCGCCAGCGATCTTACTGAGATAGATGCTCAGGAGATTGTGGTAGCGCTCCAGGAGGGACGTGTCCCGCCGAGACGTGGCGATCCGGGCAGCCACATCAACCGTGATCTCTGCGTAAATCTCAACTTCCCTTTCCCCTGTTTCAACCGCGAGAGCGAGAGCCTCGCCCGTTCCAAAGGAGCAGGGGGGAACTGCCGCAACAATACCGTTGGCGAACAGTACAGCGTTCCTGCCCACGAGATAATTCGCCAAGAGCGCCGTATCGGCCACGAGCGCGTTGTCCGCGATGACGCAGTTGGCGATCCTGCCGTTGTAAAGGCCGGTCGGGAGCCTGACGCCGGGCGAAACCTCCGCCATACCATCAAACTCTCCGAGAACGACCGTTCCCTCAAAAACGCAATTGCGGACGCGCGACGGCTCGAACCCCGCAGCGACGCGAACCTTCCCCCAATCGGAACAGATGTTGCCGTTCTCCTCGAGAGCGGTCCGCAGCTCGTTGTTGACGGCGCGGAGCGGGGCAGCCACCCAATCTCCGATTGGGCGAGCGGGGAGAACGATGAGGTCCGAACTCCTGGCGGCTTCCCGCAGGGCACGGAGCAGTTCGCTTTTCGTCATTTCGGTTTCCTCCCCGAAAAGCGCAATACAAAATTCAGGCCGCCCCTCGAAGGGTGACGTGGATTGCTGACACCAATTGTCCCCCAGCCAGCACCATACCCCGATTCCAGAGCCCCCGGCGATAACCGGCTTGCGGCCTCACGCTCCAGCAGAAAAGTGCAATTCGGGTGCTCCCGGAGGAAAGACGCCGGAACAGCCGCAGTAATCTCACCCTCGAGCGCTTTCGCGATAGCCTCCGCCTTGTCCGCCCCGTCGGCGATCAGGACGATCTCGCGAGCTTCCATCATGGAGCCGATGCCCATAGTCACCGCCTGTCTCGGCACCTCGCTCTCATCCTTGAAGAAGCGGCTGTTGTCGCGAATAGTCTCACTGGTGAGGTCAACGACGCGGGTTCTCGACTCCTTTCCGGAACCCGGCTCGTTGAAAGCAACATGCCCGTTACCTCCGATTCCGAGGAGCTGGATATCAATTCCGCCAGCGTCCTTGATAGCTTCCTCGTATGCGGCGCACATGGCGGCCAAATCGGAGGCCATTCCGTCCGGCAGGTGAGTATTCTCTTTCGCAATATTGACTTTGTCGAACAGATTCTTGTCCATGAAATAGCGGTAGCCTTGGTCGTGGTTCGTGGGCAATCCGACGTATTCGTCGAGATTGAAGCTCACCACGTGAGAGAAATCGAGCTTCCCCTGCTCGTACAGGCGCACAAGAGCGTCGTACATCTTCAGCGGTGTGCTGCCGGTGGCCAACCCCAGAACAACGTCCGGTTTGCCTTCGATCCTCTGAGCAAAAAGCTCTGCTGCCGCCTGACCCATTTCATCGCTCGTATCGAGCACGCGAACTTCCATTCGTTACTCCTTCCTTTCTGCGACTGACTGTTTCGAGAGCACTTATCACGAGCAAGCCACAATTCGCGGGAAACCGCTCGCTCCATGCGAGAATTGCAGCCGCTCTCCTTGCCCCAATCATTATGTCAAAAAAAACGCCCCGGTCGCAAGTGTTTCCGGGGCGCCTAAACCGGCAATTACTTTACCGGAAGGTGTCAGGCTTTCACGACGTTACGAGCCTGGGGACCTCGCCCGCTGTCAACGACCTCGAACTCCACGTCGTCCCCCTTAGTCAATGTTCTAAACCCATCGCTCTGGATGGCGGTGTGATGTACGAAAACGTCCACCCCCTCCTCATTTTCAATGAAACCATAGCCTTTCCTGTCATTGAACCACTTCACTTTCCCTCGGGACATAACTACTTCTCCTTTCGAAACTTGCTTCCGCGAACCGAAGACGGAAAGATGAAACAAAAAGGCAGGAACCTTGCGGCTCCTGGAACTCGCCCGTTAAGAAACAGAAAATTCCATTGCTCCTGCCTGTTCTCACACGGAAGAAACCGCCCCGGAAAACAGGCGGAAATTACACTAACCCCGCGACTTTGTCAAGCAGATTTTTAAACGGGTGCTAATGCCTCAGTTACGGGGTGGGACAGGAAGTCTTTGGGCCAAGAGCCATGCGAAAGCATCAACATCCCGCGGGACGCGGGACCCCAGGTGGGGCTCTGCCCCTCAGGGCCAAAAGAACAGCCGTGCCACACGTGGCATCCCGCCCCGCCTCTGGCGGGGGACCCGTGGGAATCATGGGCCAGACGCCCATGCCACGGCACCCGAGGACCGCATCCTTCTCATCTTCCTCTCTGCGCCCCTGCGCCTTTGCGTTGTTCTCCTTTTTCCTTCTTCCCTTCCCCGCCTTGGCGGGGTATCCGCCCAAGGCTGAGGCGTTACCATTTTCCGCTTTTTAGCCTTGCATAATGGCAGTTTTCGATGTACTTTATCTGAGAGGCCCTTAGCGGTGCGAGGCAAGAAGCCTTATCTTGAGACGGTTTCTGCAAGACGCAGCATAGGGGAAGGGGCACGGATGGCGGACACGCGAATCTTCGCATTCTTGCGGTGGTTGGGAAAGCTGATAAGCTGGGGCATGCCGCTGCCCCTGGCTATCGAAGTGGCTTCGCAAGATTTGGGCAATTCTCGCCTCGGGAAAGCCATCCGGAGAGTCAAGCGAGCGCTTGAACGTGGAACTCCATTCTCTCTCGCTTTATCCCGCGAAACTTCGGTTTTCCCGCCGTTCCACGCAGCGGCGATTGCTGAAGCAGAGAAAAGGGGAAATCTGGCATCCGCCCTCAGGAGCCTGTGGAGAGACACCGAAAAATCGGCCGCGGCAAGCGCACTTATCAGGGGAGCATCCCTCTATCCGATCGTCGCCACTGTGGCGGGCCTTTTGGGCATTTTGGTGGGCGCCTTCCTGATAACGCCTTTAGCTCTCCTCCCTGCGCGGGGCCTTCTGGAGGTGCTGGAGGGATTCGATACCACCCTTACGACCCCTGAATTGCTGCTATCCTGGTGGGTCAAATTTGTCGGCGAGCACGGTGTGGGAATTCTCCTTTTCCTATGTGGCGGCTTTACATTGGTGCTTCTCGGTCCTTCCCTCGTGCGCTCACAGCGGCAAGGAAGCTTTCTATTCGGCAGACGGAAGCCCAGACTTCCCCTCTATGAACCAGGCAGCAATCTGACCATTTTCTGCGAAACCCTTGGGACCTATTTCAAATACGGGCTCTCCCTGAGCGAGGGCCTCGCTGCCGCCCAGCGAGCGGTATCGAGCAAGACGTTCAGGGAAAACATCTCAAGACTCGCTCGGGATTCGGAACCTGGCTCAGCATTATGGGAATCCATGGAAAAGTCGCGATTATTTCCTCGCACTCTGGTCCGGGCCGTGGCCGCGGGGGAGTCGAGAGGCCAACCGGGCAACGCTCTTCTCGAAATGGCGGACTTCTATCGTGAAGGGGCGGAGAATAGTGCCCAGAAGTCAGCCCGATGGATGGAAGGGGTGCTCGCGTTTCTGGTCGTGCTTTTTGGGCTTTTGACCGTGGGCGCCGTTGTTTCGACGGTATTCATGTTTCTACTCCATTTTTGGCGGTGAGATGAATCGGAGGGCGGATAGATTATGACCTCCTGGTGGCCACTCAGAAGACGAAAAGTGCCGAAGGCCGCGGTTTTCACCGACCAGCTCCGGCATCTCATCGCACAGGGCGTGCCGGAAGTTGAAGCGGTGGAAGCCCTCCTCCGGGACATGCCCAGCAGCCGGTTGAAAGAGATTGTCTCGCTCGTCTCAGACAGGCTGAAGAGCGGCCGGTCTCTCTCCGCCTCCCTTTCAGGCTTCCCGCGCTATTTTCCCGAAGGATACCTGAGCATCATTGAAGCAGGGGAAAAGAGCGAGGACCTCCCCTGGGCGCTCGAGCTTGCCTCCGCATTCGTCAACACGCGAGACGTCAGCAGGCAGAGGATATTCCTCGGCGTTTTCCTTCCTTTGATGACAACCGTGATTTGCTTCGCCGCAATCCGGTTATTCCAGAATTTCATCTTTCCCTATCTTCACGAGATGGTTGATGGTTTTTCCTACCACGGGTTGCTTCCCCAACCGCCACGCCTGCTCCATCTTTTCGATACCGCTCTCATTGTTTTCGCATGTCTGATAATCCCGCTGCTTTCTTTTTTCTTTGCGATATTCTACTATCCGGCTTGCAAGAGCGTTGTGCTATACCGCTTCTGCAACCTCCTTCGACTCGTTCTCGAGGCAAGGCTTCCGCTGGTGGAGTGCCATCGGCTTACGCGGAGAACCTCCTCAGGCCGTTCCTTCCGCAGGGCTGTTGACCAACTTTTAAAAAAGCTGGATAGCGGTGAAAGCATGGGCAGCGCTTTCGCCACAACACCATATTTTCGGGGAGAATTGTGCTGGATGGTCACTGCCGGCGAGAGCAAAGCGGATATTCCCGGAGCGTTGGCGGACGCCGCGGACTTCTACAATGTGAAGGCGGACTCAAAACTGTCGCATTTGTTCAACATTGCGCCGCCCGTGGTCACCATCGCCATCGCGATTCCGATCGCCATTTTGGGCGCCTCGTTGTTCGCGCTTCTACGCTGGGGACTTGATGTAGGACTATTGGGGCCGCCATGATGCGGGAACTGCTCAAAGGATAGACCGATTTTGGCTCTTTTTCTAAAAGAGCGTTGGGCCCCGGCGTGGCTCCCCGCGGCTCCGCCCATTTTGGCTCTTTTTCTAAAACAGCGTTGCGCCGGGGCGGGGCCGCATCCCGCTCCGCGCACCCAGGGCGGCGCAGCCGGGACCGGGGAGTCCTTCTTTTGAAAAAAGAAGCAAAAAGACACAGGCATTTCAGGCAGCAAACGAGAAGCCGCGAAGGATGACAGGCCAAATCCGGCGCGCCCATACACCGGCGTTCAGTGAACCGTCGTGGGCAGGATGCCCATGCCACGAATACAGAGTTCTCTTTTGGACTGAAACCGTCACCCGGAGGATGAAACGTGGGAAAAGCGAAAGCAAGCGACGCTGATTTCCTGATATTCAATCAGCAGCTCGCCAGCCTCACAAAAAGCGGGCTGCCTCTCTCGAGGAGCCTGAGAAGCCTCTCGAAGGATGTGCGCGGCCGCCGCTTCAGGGAGGCTATCGAGAAGGTGAGGTCCGATGTCGAGGCGGGGATGCCTCTTTCTCAGGCCGTCAGGGACCGCACGGACATTTTCCCGGAGCTTTACTCCCGGATTATTGCCGCCGGAGAAGAATCGAACAACCTGCCGGAAGTACTCTCGCAACTGGCGAAGTACTCCGGGATAATGGCCAGGACCAGAAGAAAGGTCAAGGACGCCCTCGCCTATCCCCTGACCGTCCTCATAGCAGGGCTTGTGATTCTTTCCCTGTTGACTCTGTTCGTGTTTCCGAACTTGCTTCGCTCCCTTGCACTCGTCGCTGCCAAAAGCCCCGCCGAGAGCCGCAGTGTTGACTCAACCGGCTGGCTCGGTGAAGGAGGCGGAATCTTTCTCGGTGCTGCCAGAGTCCTCGCTTACAACAACATCGAGATCGCGGTGGGTGTCGCCTGTGTAATTGGCGCTATAATCATCGGGGCAGTGCTTCTCCGGGCCTCCGCGAACGGGCGGGCGTTTCTCGACCGGATAAAGCTCTCCATCCCCTTCTACGGTAACTGCCTCCTGAGCGGCTACATGCTGAGGTTCTCGCAGACTTTGGGCACGCTTTTGAAATCCCGCGTTCCCTTCGGCGACGCAATCTACCTGACCTCTGAAGCGGTCGGCAGCCAATCCATGAAGCCGGCTATGAAGCGTCTCCGTGAGGATGTCGAGGCGGGCACGAGGCTGTCCGAGTCGCTGAAAAAGTCCGGAATATTCCCTGAGGTGGCAGTCTGGATTCTTTCCTCCGGCGATGAAAAAGGGCAACTGGACGAAGCCCTCATGGAGGTTTCGGAGGTTTATGAAGCCGAGCTGGAGAGGGGGAGCGGAAGGATGGCATTCTGGTTGGAGGTTTTCGCGACGGCTTTGATAGCTCTGTTTGTCTTCTTCGTTGTGATGACCGTTTTCAGCCCGATTTTGCAGCTCATACGCTCGCTGCTATTTGTCCAATCGTTAATGCAATAGCTCGGTTCAAGCTGTCCGTGAGAAGGGTGATTCCTTTGAAAGGCCTTTGCGGTTAGTTGGAGGATAGACGTTGTTATGAAAGCGAAGGCAGACGAGGAGACTAAGACTATCGTTGAGAGGATAATCGGTGACGCCGTAGCAAGCGGCGCCACTGACATCCATTTCATCCCCACTCACTCCGGCCTTCTCGTCCGTTTCCGGCACGACGGCATCCTCAGGGACGTGGAATCGCTGGATGCAAACCTGAAGGAATGCGTCGTGGCGAGGATTAAGGTCCTCTCCAACCTCATCGTTTACAAGCGGAATGTGCCGCAGGATGGGCGAATCGTCAGGGACGTGGGACTGACCGCTGACAACACAGAGTTGAGAGTTACGACCTTCCCTACTATCCACGGCGAGAAGGTCTCCATCAGGATATTCGATTCCAACAGAGTGCTTCTGACTTTGGAGAATCTGGGCTTTTCAAAGAAGCTCACCAGCGGGCTGATTCGCCTCCTCGACAATCCACAGGGCACGATCCTTCTGACGGGGCCGAGCAGCAGCGGCAAGACAACCACCATTTACGCGGCTCTCAAATGGCTCCGGCGTAACAAGGGCGAGATGTCTAATATCGTGACCATCGAGGACCCGGTGGAGTTTGACCTGAAGGACGTCAGCCAGACCCAGATCGAGCCGGCATTGGGACTGAGTTTCGCTGCCGCGCTGCGGTCTGTCTTGCGGCAGGACCCCGAGGTCATAATGATAGGCGAGGTCCGGGACAGCGAAACGGCCCAGATCGCCGTCGAAGCGGGCCTCACCGGACATCTCGTCGTAAGCACAATTCACTCCGGCTCGGCCGCGGGGGTGTTCACGCGTCTTCTGGAGATGGGCATCGAACCGTTCTTAGTCGCCTCCTCGGTGACGGGCGTTCTCTCGCAGAGACTGGTGCGGCTCGTCTGCACCGAATGCGCCGAGGAGTACGTCCCGCCGGAGCATTTGCTGAAGGAGTTCTGCATCAAGCCGGGCGAGAGTAAGGGATTCCGTCGCGGGCGGGGATGTGAGCGGTGCAAAGGCGCCGGCTACCTCGGCCGCACCGCCATCGGAGAGTTCCTCTCAGTGACGGAGAAGATTGGCGACATGGTCTTGAAAAGGACGCGCACAAGCGATCTCGCCAGAGAAGCCGAGAGGCAGGGAATGGAAACGCTCGAAAAAGACGGCCTACAGAAAGTTCGCGAAGGCAAAACGACGTTGGAGGAGCTTTACCGCGTCCTCATGCACAAGGTCCCGGAGAAAAAGAAATGAGAGGAAACAAGGCATTTCTCCTATTTGAAATGATTGCGGCGCTTTTTGTCCTATCCGTTGCTTCGACCATCGTCTTTTCTGCCTTACTAACCAGTGCGAGGAAGGTGAGGGAGTTTGATAATACCGTTACTGCGAGAATCATTGCCGAAAATCAGCTCGCGAAGCTCGAGCACTCCGTCCGCGAGGGCATACCCACGACCGCAGGAGAAGAAATCCCAATCGCGTCTCCCATGGGGGAAAGGCTGCGTGATTTTGAGGGATGGGGCAGAATTGAGGAGTTTCGCCCGAGCGTCAGGCGGGTCGAAGTTGTCGTCAATTGGAAGGAAAGGAGAGGGATGAAGAGCGTCAAGCTCCGCTCCCTCGTGGCGAGATGATGAAAAGCAAGTTGTTCAGGAATATCGTAAGCGGTCGCAGAGCTTTCTCCCTTATCGAAGTGCTGGCCTATATCGCCATTTTCGGTTTCGTTTCATCCCTCGCGACCTCTTTAATTTTCGATTGCATAAGGGCCAATGCGCGCGTGAAGCGCAGCACGGAGCACGTCATCGAGATGGATTCGTTGAACAGGGTTTTTCGGGCGGACCTCGCAAAGGCAAACGGGATCGTTCCGAAGCACGAGGATTTTGAACTTACGGCGGACACATTGATCCTCAGGTCAATGCCCACCGCGCCCGACGGCCTTCCCTCGCAATCCAAGGAGGAGCACATCGTTTATTCGATAGACAGAGAACATCCCTCCCGTCTCATCAGAACAGCCTCATCCCGGAGTCCCGAAGGATTGAGAACAACGTCTAAAGTTGTCGCAGGAGACCTTGAGAAGGTCGAGTTCCTTTACGGTCCAAAGGAGGCCTCGAAAAAAACGGTCGTCGAGCTGCGGATGACCTTTGAGAAGGGAATTATCCATAAGAGCAAACCTGTCTTCTACAACCTCTATGGCATCGTCGGAGAATAACATGGGCAAGTCCAATCAACGCGGCTCCATTCTTCTTATAGCTCTTGGAGTGGTATCCGTGGTATCGCTTTTCGCGTTCCTTGCCGTCGAGAACATAGTCTTGAGGCACGCCATCCTGCGAAATTCCGCGAATTGGCAGCGCGCCGTTCGGATTGCCGACGCGGGAATCGAGTCCGCCATCGCCGCGCTGGGAGACGATTCGAGCTTCCAGGGAGAAAGAGACATCGCTTTCGACGAGGGAACTTTCACGACGGAAGTCACCAGACCGGGACCTGCGGAGAGCATCTACCTCATTCGAGCCCGCTCTCTCTTCAAGCCCAGCCGCCGAAGGACGTACCGCAAGGAGTTGCTCGTCGGCGTGCGTCTGTCGCAGAACGAGGCAGAGATTCTTTCCCGCGCGGAGCGCACCCCGATCCGTTGATTCCGGTCAGCGGAGTTGCTCCGAGAGCAAGCGGTCATCCTCCGGTTTTCCACGCTGAAGATGTAAAGGCGGTAGGTGGAATCTCGCTGGGCGCAGTAGCCCCAGACCTTCCCTCCCGCCGGGTGAATTCATGCCGCAATCTCTCTCCCCGCACATAACAGGCCGCACGTCATCACAGCAAAGGCAGCGAAGGCAAGACGGGATGGAGCCGAGAAGCCCACCGGATAGGCGAACACGACGGATGCCGTCAGCGTTCCGAGGCCTATGGCGTATGCAAGGACCACTGCCGACAGGCCAACCGCCCTCCCCGTCCCAGCACGCAGCCAGCGGCAGAGTGTCCCCACCAGCGATGCCGTCAGAAAAAGAAGAGCGAACACCGTGATCGTAGAGAGAAAACTACAACATACCGCGGCGAAAGGACTTCCGCCGAAAGGGCCTCCCCAATAGGGGTCTTCGAGCCGAGAGAGAACGCCACACGCGATGAGAACTGCGTGAGATACAACCCATAGAGCGAGCATGCCAGACCTCCTCCAGTTCGGAACTGCTGCGTCTTGGGTGACGCTGCAACGACCCCGTTGTCCGCAGCGACGATTCTTCCACCGCAACACCAATATCGCACATCTTTCGGCCACACGCAAGGAACGAGTGGTGTGGCCGCGTAATCGTAGCATATCCGCCAGGGTTCCTTTAATCTCCTCGCTGTCGTGCTTGCGCCGGACATGCCCCGCCCTCGGCGGGGCGCCCCCCTTAGCCACCTGCTTGAGCTGGTGGTCATCGGATAGGCCGTCTCCGTCGTGAGAGCCGGCTTTAGCCCCGCCGAGGCGGGGCTTCTCGAACAAGGGATTCATCCATAACTTGCCACGGAAATACGGCCACACCCGGAACGAGTGCGGCCGCGTCTGAGTGGGACGCAGGTTGGCTCTTCTGTCTCTGGGACGAACTGTACATCGCGGAGCGACTTATCGCGCCCCTTCAGGGCTTTTAGACTTTATCGCGTGCTGTTCCCAGGGCGTTGCCCTGGGCTGCAATATTGCGCCCTTTCAGGGCTGAAGGTGCCTTTCCCGTCGCCCTGTAAGGGCAGACTTAATAAAGCTCCGGGCGCCGCCTTGAGAAAAAGTCCCCGTTCGAGAATGATCAGCCCCGCCGGTAGCGGGGCGACATAAGCGCCTCACGACTCCAAAGATTCCTCCAGACGAGTTCCAACAGCGCGGTATCTCGTTCTCTTGGCAGGGGCAGATGTAAGAATCGGGGCCAGATTCGTTCACCGGCTGGAGTATGAGGACAATCCCGCAACTCTCAAATCCGGAGATGCCCTGCGAATTCTGGAGGCAGGCGCCGGCCCCTCTTTCGAAAGTGCCCGCCGCGAAACTGAAAAACAGAGCGCTTCGATACATAACCGCCTGTTAGCAAAGGGCCGGCCGACGGGGAGGCCTCGCGTCCGCGGCTCCGCCTTTCGATGGCACGCTCATTGCATAAGCTATCAGAAGGCGCACTGTGTTCGCCCCCATACCGTTCTTGAAGGTTTATTGGGCGCCGCGGACAGACCTTATATGATGATTGAGAGTTGACTTACATGCAAACGACACGCATATTCCGCAGAGTTGCCACAGACAATAGACTGGAAACGGTTTCCCGCGAGACCCGGCCACAGAAAGCTCCCGCACGACGAGCCGCCGGTAAGCAGGATGCAGTGCCGGGCGCTTCCGGTTCGGCGAAGATGCTTAGGGTCTTGGCGTCTTGGCGAGACAAAGGGGACGGAGCAGACATCTCGCAAAGGCGCAAAGCCACAAAGATGGATAAATCGTCCGATTTCCGCGCGAGAACCCGTGTGAAAATGGCTGTCATCTTCGGCCTGACCACGGTCATCCCGCTTCTGGTCATGGTTTATATTATCTACGCGGCCGTGGTCCTTCGTGAAGGCATGGGCGTGGTGTGGATGAGTTGCCTGGGGCTCATCGCCCTGTCCATTGCCCTCCTGGGCGGAAAGCTCATGAAGCAACACTGGCAAAAGGTCGGACACGCCATCGAAGCGATAGACCGTCTCAGCAACGAGAGCGATCCTTTGAGAAAACCGGCTCACCTCAGGCCGACGGACGAGATTGACCGTATTCCCACCGTCGTCAACCACCTCGTGGAAATCGCGAAGAAGCAGAGGAATGGGCTGGAGAACTACGGCAGGCAAGTGCAAGTTCTCAACCTCAAAGTCAAGGAGGCCAACGAGCAACTGCGTAGGATTTCCAGAACGGATTCCCTTACGGGTCTGTACAACCGAAGGCATTTTGACGATCGTGCGCGACAGGAGATGGCACGCGCCAAGAGGTACGGAAGAAGCCTCGCCCTGGCGATGATCGAACTGGATTTCTTCAGCAACTACAAGAACAACGCCGGCGCCCCCGCCGCGGACAGCGCGTTGCACACTGTCGCCACGATCATTCGCGAATCCATTCGGCGAACCGATTTGCCATTCCGTTACGGGGATGCTCAGTTCGCCATTATCTTTCCCGAGACCGGTGCAGAGAAGGCAACCTTCGCCGTGGAGAGAATCAGACTCGCCGTGGAAAAGTGCCGGTTCGAGAGAGAGTCCTCTCAACCCAACGGCAGGTTGACCGTGAGCGTCGGGATTTCCATATTGGAAAAGGAGTGCGACAGCGTGGCGCCGTTTGTCTCTGCCGCAAGCGAGGCTCTGCACAAAGCCAGGTCCACGGGGCGAAACCGAGTGGTGGCTCTCTTAGAAAGCCAGCCAGCCGCTCTCACTCGGTCTCGGACTTAGTGCTCTGACTTATAAGCTCGGGGACGTATTCGTTTTTTGACGGGATAACAGGATGAACGGGATTCTCGGAATCCTGTTTTATCCCTGCGAAAGGTTCTTGACCTTTCGCTTTACCTCAACTTTCCATTTGCCCCGCCGAAGGCGGGGCGTGATTGAGTAGCCGTATTTCATGAGCAAGAAGAACCCGCCTCACCGACTTCAGCTCTATCCTGTTATCCTGTCCACAAAGCTCCTTTCACGACACCATTATACGTCACGGTATTTGCGAATCCATATACTTAGCTGCCCGTAACTGAGAAATTGCAGCCGCACCGTTATTCCCCTCTTGCCCTTCCCCTCGCTTCGTCTCCCTGCTATAATTACTTGTGAAACGGCGGGGCACGCACGCGCGAGCAGTTCGAGCCGCGGCGCGCGCAACCGGCCGGTAACTGCTGCTGGCAAGGAGTCCGCGTTTGGCAGCGAGCTCAATTGTAAGAATGAGCAGGAGGTGGACCCGGTGACAAGCTGTTTTTTTCATCCGGATAGGAACGCTGTTGGTAGCTGTTCTATTTGCGGTATGGCCTTGTGTGAGGATTGCCGCACGAACATCGGCGGACAGGATTATTGCAGCCGGTGCAAGGCGTGGTTCGACTTTCCGATGGACCTCGCAGACGCTGTCAAGAAATTCTTCACCCGTGGAAGCAAATGCCCCAACTGCGGAAAAGGAGTTGAGGACGACTTCATCATTTGCCCGTATTGCCAGGCAAAACTGAAGGCGAAATGTGCAAGATGCGGGCAACTGCTCGAGGAAAACTGGGTCGCCTGCCCCTATTGCGGGCAGCCCAGGAAGGATCAATGACCACGGCGTGGGGGGGCGTGAGCGTCTTATTGCCCGTTTCCGAGCTTGCGAGAGCGAGTCAGCCACAGAAGAACGAGCAGGCCGGTCCCGCGAAGCCACACCCCGGCAGCACAGAGAGAGGAGAAAAATGAGAGTCTATATTGCAGCGACACGGCAAAACGACGGAAAGACCGTGGTCTGCCTCGGCCTTCTGAGTGCTTTCTCATCCCGGTTCAAATCCATAGGCTATATGAAGCCCGTGGGGCAACAGTACGTCGTGGTGGACGGCGAACGGATAGATGAAGACGCCGTGCTCATGAAACGTCTCTTTCATCTGGATTGCCAGCTCACCGATATGAACCCCGTCTCGGTCCCCGCCGGGTTCACTTCCGAATACATTCAGAAGGGAAATCGCGAGGAACTTGTTCAACGAATCACAAGAGGATTTGAGAACGTAGCCCGCGGGAAAGAGATAACGCTCCTGGAAGGAACAGGGCATGCCGGTGTCGGCTCTGTGTTCGATATGTCCAATGCTGACACGGCTGCGCTCCTCGGCTGCAAAGTTATTGTGGTCAGTATCGGTGGAATCGGGAGACCCATTGACGAGATCATGCTAAACAAAGCCATGTTTGACGGCCGCGGAGTGGAAGTCATCGGAGTCATCATAAACAAGGTCCAACAGGAGAAGTTCGATAAGATAAACACCCTTGTTCGAAAGGGCCTCGAGCGGAAAGGCCTGCGGGTTCTTGGCGTCATACCCTACAACGATGTGCTGGGCAACCCCACCGTCGCGGAGGTGCTCGACCACGTCAACGGCACGCTTATCGCAGGGGAGAAGGGCCTCATGGCCGCTGTGACCAAGTTCGTAGTTGTCGCCATGCCCTCCGGCGCCTTGGAGCACTTCAGTCCTGGGGCCATGCTCATCACCCACGGAGGCAGGGAGGACAACATTCTTGCAGCACTCGCCCGCAACATGCTGGAAGCAGCCAGCCCCCGTTACATCTCCGGAATCCTGCTCACCTGCGGCAACCAGCCCGACAAGAGCGTAATACGTCTTGCACAGCAAGTGGACATGCCTTTGATCGCAGTGCCCGAGGACACCTACAGCACGGCATCCAAAATCTACAGCTCCGTCTTCAAAATTCGACCCGAAGATACCGCCAAAGCCGTGGAACCCTCCCGACTCGTGAACCAATACGTGGAGGTTGACCGCATTCTCGACTTAATCGAGGAATGACGACGGCCCCCCTCCTTTTTGACCCCTGTCCTTGCCCGGGCCCTCCGCGGCATGGGCATCTTGCCCATGACTCTTCACGGGCGGGACGCCCGTGCCACGGCAGGCGACCACGCAGTCCTTCTCGTCCTCCTCTCTGCGCCTTTGCGTTGTACTTCCCTTCCCTTTTTGCCTCCCGCAACTCAGTATCCGCCCGAGACTGAGGGGTTACCCGTGTCGCTGTTTTTACATTGCTCTTGCAACGAAGTCCCCCTATCCTGCCCGTAACTGAGGCCTTACGATTGACCGGATTCTGTGCTTGACGGGAGAGTGAGCTGGCCGGTTTCTCTTGGCGAGAGCCTTCGCCAAGCGGGGGCTCTCAAGTGGAACGTTGCTGGCGGGGAATTTTGGCAAGGGCTTGACGCATCTGCGGGTTGTTCTTACATTCCTCCTCAAAAGCCTGATCCCTGATCTCGTTCCTGTAAGCCGGATCCTCGAAGGAATAATTGTAGTCGCCCTCCGGTGCGGCTTCTCCTTTCAGAAACCTCACCACATCCTCGATGAAAACCGCCTCCTCGTCCGTCGGAATCACAAAGATTTTCACCCGCGAGTCCTCTGCGGAGATGTCCATTTCTGCGTTCCGGGTTCTTGCAACCTCGTTTTTCGCTTTGTCGTAGCGGATTCCGAGATGCTCCAGCCCGTCCATGGCTTTTCCTCGCACGACAGGGCTCATTTCCCCCACGCCTGCCGTCCACACTATTGCGTCCAGCGCCCCCAGAGCTGCCGCATAAGCCCCTATGTATTTCCTCAGGCGATAGCACTCCTTCTCCAGGGCAAGTTTGCACCTTTCGTCCCCTCCCTCGGCGCCGGCGATAATATCCCTCCGGTCAACATACTTCCCCGTGATCCCCTTCAGCCCGCTCTCGGTATTCAAGATCACCCTCATTTCATCGGGGGAATATCCCTCCTTGCTCATCATATATAGGTCAAGTCCCGCGTCGTGGTCGCCGGCGCGTGTGCCCATGATGAGCCCCTCCAGCGGCGTTAGGCCCATGCTCGTGTCGAAGGATTTTCCGTTCTTTACGGCGTTGGCGCTGACCCCATTTCCCACGTGGAGCGATATCAGATTGCATTCGGAGGGGGCCTTCCCCAGAAGCGCCGCCGCCCTTTTCGCCACGTAAAGCAGCGATGTGCCGTGAAACCCGTATCGCCGAATCCCGTACTTCGTGTACCACTCGTAAGGAACGGCGTAAATAAATTGCGTCGGCTGCATCGTCTGGTGCCAGGCGGTGTCCAATACCGCGATGTGCGGAACCTCCGGCATGAGCTTTTTCGCAGCCTCTATTCCCTGAACGTTCGGGGGATTGTGCAGCGGCGCCAGGTCCGAAAGGTCCTTGAACGTCTGCAAAACTTCCTCGTTCACAACGACCGAGCGGGCGAATTTCTCCCCACCGTGAACTACGCGATGTCCCACAGCCGAAATCTCCGACAAGCTCTCCAGTACGCCGTGCTCGGGATGGACGAGCATCTCTTCTATCAGAGCGATGGCATCCTCGTGGTCGGGGCACTCCCTTTCAACCTTCATCTTCGGTTTTCCCGGCACTTCGTGGACGCAGAACGCCCCCCCCAGTTTCACTCTTTCCACAATTCCCTTGGCGAGGACTTTCTTCGTCTCCCAGTTGAAGACCATGTATTTCACCGAGGAGCTTCCGGAGTTCAAGGATAGGATTTTCATAACGTTCTCTATTGTCCTTCGACAGTAAGGTTATGCCGCGCCCTGGGCCTGCACTACCGTGATGGCGATGGCGCACACGATGTCCTCCACAGTACATCCGCGGGAAAGGTCGTTGATTGGCTTGTCCAGGCCCTGAAGAATCGGCCCGATGGCTTGGGCGTTTGCCATCCTCTGCACTAACTTGTAAGCGATGTTCCCCGCGTCGAGGTCGGGGAATATCAGAACGTTCGCCCTGCCCTCGACCGGGCTGCCGGGACATTTCCTGGCGGCTACTTCCGGCGCCAACGCGGCGTCCACTTGTAGCTCACCGTCAATGAGCAGGTCCGGCCGCTTCTCTTTAGCGATTCGCGTCGCCTCCACGACCTTGTCCACACGAGCGTGCTTGGCGCTTCCCTTGCTTGAAAAGGACAACATCGCTATCCTCGGTTCAGGGTCCTCGATGACCAGCTTCGCGGTTTCCGCTGAGACGATTGCAATGTCCGCGAGTTGTTCGCTGGTCGGATCGGGGTTCATCCCGGAATCCGCAAACAGAAACACCCCCTCGCTGCTGCACTGGCAGTACGGCACAACCATCAGAAAGAAGCTCGAAACGGTCTTTATCCCCGGCGCCCCCTTTACGATTTGTAGCGCTGGCCGCAGGGTTTCGCTGGTGGCATGATTCGCCCCCGCCACAAGTCCGTCGGCATCTCCCAGCTTGACCATCATAGTGCCAAAATACAGGCAATCCCTGATCGTCTGTTTGGCGGTCTCCAGCTCCATTCCTTTATGCTTTCGCAACTCGAACAGGGATTGGCCATATTTAGCCAGCTTATCGGACCTCTCAGGATCGATCCACTCGACGTTTATCCCCGGAAGCTCTCGCACCTCTCCCAAAACGATAGGATTCGCAATCCCTTCTTTCGCTGCCTGCAAGGCCGCTTCGACGATTCGATGGTCTTCACCTTCCGGCAAGACAATCGTCTTCGGGGCTCGCCGCGCTCGTTCCTTCAACTTAGCTACAATGTCCATGCAGTCTCCTCCACATCTCTCACACGCATTTCACACATTCGCTCGGCAGCTCCCCAGATTTAGCGGCGCTCGCCGCCACCTCTTTACCCGGTTGCTCTTCGGTGGCAGACGAACCCCGCGCTTGCACCCGCGCTGAGACCTGTCTGACGGCGGGGCAACGGGAGGGTGCTTGCTGAAACGTCAAAGGTGAAATGCCCCCGGGTCCCGGGGTTGCACCTGAATTTCGGGCGGGACAACTCACCGGCTACCTCTCGCCCGCTGTCGAGCGCATTCCAGTCCGTGACTGCCGGAGGTTTCCCTCTTCGCAAAGTAGTCGGATGTATATCACCCTTCTCACGAAATTGCAACAGAAAATGGCCTTGAGCCGTAATGGCTCACGTACGAGCGGCTGAGGTTGGAACCGCACAGTCCGCAGAGCACGCAGAGGCGCCTTTGTAGCGCCGGCATCTTGCCCCGCGTTTCGCGGGGGGGGCTCCCTTGCCCTCGACTGGCTCCGGCTGTACCCTTCACGGCAAAAAAAGCCGCCCCCACGTGGCATCCCGCTGAGGGCGGGACCCGTGGGAATCATGGGCAAGATGCCCATGCCACGGCAGGTGACGACGGAGTCTTTCTCATCCTCCTCTCGGCGACTCCGCGCCTTTGCGTTGTCCTCCTCCTCCCTCCTTCCCTCCCAGAACTCGGTACCCACCTGAGACTGAGGTGTTACCTTCAGCACGCTGACTCGGCCTCTCGCGCGCAGACCGGATAAGCTTGTTTTCAACTGCCCCCCGTGTCTATCACGAGCCGCTTACCCGAGGCTTCCCTCGGAAAGTCGCGGGGACTTGCTGTCTCCGAACACAAGAATGAAGCCTTATCGAAGATTCCTGGGTTCTTCCGGCAATTCGAACTTGAGAAAGGACTCGTTTTCGAAAAGCTGCTTGGCGAGCATCGCATAGCCGCGACTGAGCGGATGACTTGCGTCCGCAAAATACTCGCTCGGCAATGGCAAAGGAATGTAATGCGGGATTCTCTTTTCGCTGAGCCAACCTTCAACCTCGCTTTTTATCTTCTTGTATGTCTCGAGGCTTTCTTCATTCAGCATGTGCTCGTTGAACGGACCGACGAGCACGAACACCCTGTTCCCTCTGCGCTCCAGAATCTTAATAGTCCGCTTGAAGCATCTCCACTGGAACGAGGTTTTGAGCTCGACCCAGGAGGGATTGAATTTCGTCATACGCTTACTCATCCAGGGTTGAGCAACGGGCTTAGGCGAAGGTGACTCGTCCGGAGAGGGAAGCTGCAAGGTGATGGCGCGAAGGGGATTCTCGTAGGGATGTTCTAATGTCCACGTTTGAATGTCCGTGTCGTCGAAATAGGCGGCTCGCAAGTGGTTCACCCAACCATAGAAGGGCAGATAGCGCCCTATCACAATCCCGATCCTGCCCGAATACGATTCCGTGTAGCAGGGAATCTTTGGCCAGAACTGAGGCGCCAGCCTCGGATGATTGAATGAGAACTCCTTCTTTGTCTGCAAATCGTGTTTCTTCGAGCTCATCCACAGGAGGTTACAGTGCAGAATGACTTTTTTTTCTGAGATCGCCCTGCCGTAGTAGTCCACCAGCCCCGCCATTGCAGCGGGATGTATGCCGTCTATGCTCACGTTGGCGAAACGGTCGTCGCCCGCGACCTCACTGAGATAATGGGACAGCGTTTGTTCCTTCGTGACATAGTGGCCCCACATGACCGAATCCCCGAGGACAAGCGTTTTGTCCTGGGAGCAAACAAGGCGGCAGTAGCGGCTATACGTCCAGTAATCGTCACCCAAGCTGTAGGGAATGCGATAGTCCGGCTCGACATTGAGTTTCTCGACCCGCTGCCAGAGAGGCGGGATGAGAAGAAGCAGCGCCGCGGTGATGACCCCGGCGGCGATCCATTGCGTTCCCGAGAGCCGCACCTCGTTGGACCCGAAGGGCACCTCGCGCTTATCAGAATGGCGAACAGTCGGCCCCGCGCTCGCACTCCTTTTTCTTTTCATTGGCGACATATTCTTTATTCCTGCATCTACCAGCCGCTCAGAACTGGAAGTAGATGAACGGATGCTCGCCTCCCCCGGGAAAAATAAGCATGTAGAGAACCATCGCTACAACCAGGCCTATTCGAACGGGCCGCAGGGTGAGGAACTGCTTGAGCCTCGAATCATAGACAAACTGGTATATCCAGATGACCGTCACCAGCCCCAGCGCCAAAAGCGGAAAACCCGGGTCAACGAGCCCTGAGCTAAAAATCCTTTTGATTATCAGCCACGCGTCTCCCAGCGACTGCGCCCGGAAGAAAATCCACGTGAAGTACACAAACACGAAAACCATCATTTGCTTGAAGAACTTCGGCACGCGGTCCCGATAGAATGCGGCTCTTTCGAGCTGCCGGGTGAGCATCCTGCCGATGGCGTGCAGCGCGCCCCAGATGATCATCGTCCACGCCGCCCCGTGCCAGAACCCGGAGATAACCATCGTCAGAAATATGTTGCGATACATCTTGAAGGCGCCGTGGCGGTTTCCGCCGAGAGGGATGTACACGTAGTCCCTGAACCACGTCGAGAGGCTGATGTGCCACCTATTCCAGAAATCGCCCAACCCCGTCGCCAGATAAGGATTATTGAAGTTGAGCATCAGGCGGAATCCCATCAGCCGGGCGACTCCCCTCGCCATATCCGTGTAGCCGCTGAAATCGAAGTAAATCTGCCATGCGAAAGCGAAGGTCGCAAGCATCAGAGCGGGCCCCTGGTGGTCACCCGGAACGGTGTAAATCTCGGTCACATATCGGCCGAGGAAATCGGCCAGAGCGAGCTTCTTGAACAGGCCGACGATGAACAGCGAAAACCCGTCGGTAACATCCTGGCGGGTGATGCGCGACGGCTCTCGAAGCTGAGGGAGGAGGTTCTTGGCTCGCTCGATAGGTCCAGCAACGAGCTGCGGGAAGAGAGAGACGAACGTCGCGAACCTGATGAAGCTCCGCTCTTTTTTTATCTTACCCCGGTAGAAATCAATTGTGTAGCTCATGGACTGGAAAGTGTAGAAGGAAATGCCCACCGGTAGGAGAACGCTCGGGGCGGGAATCGCATACTGAAATCCGAGTTGAGAAATCAGATAGTTGAGGTTCGTCGTGATAAAGCCCGCGTACTTGAACAGGCCCAGCAGCCCCAGGTTGTTGACGATGCTCATGAAGAGCCACAGTTTCTTCCGGCTGCGGCTCCTGTCCATCATCATCACCGCCACGTAGTCGAGAGCGGTCGAATAGACAATCAACAGGAGATAGAGCGGGTTCCACCACCCGTAGAACACGTAGGAGGCGGTCAGAAGCCAGATGTCCTTGAACCCGGTTTTCCTGACGAGAAGATACACCGGATACACGACGACGAAAAACACGAGAAATATCCATGTGTGAAAAAGCATAGTTTTCCTTCTTCTCGTCGCGCGTTCGGGTGGCGCTATTTCATCAGGGCCCTGATATGCGCCTCTACAGAGTCCGCCAGCCCTTCGAGGCTGTAACCTCCCTCCAGGAGGGACACGACCCGGCCATTGCAGCACTTATCCGCGAGTTCTTTGACGATGCGAGTGAGTTCCTCGTAACCCTTCGCCGTCACCTTCATGCCGCCGAGCGGGTCGTCCTCGTGGGCGTCGAAGCCTGCGGAAATGAGTATGAAGTCGGGACTGAACTTGAGAGCCGCGGGCACAAGTTTCTCCCTGAAGGCTTTCTGGAACTCTTTGTCCCCTGAGCCCGCGGGCAGGGGGACGTTGATGTTGTAACCGAGACCCTTTCCCTCGCCCTTTTCTGCTGCGCTTCCGGTGCCGGGATAGAAGGGGTATCGGTGAATGCCGAAGTAGAGCACGGTCGCGTCATCGTAGAACGTCTCTTGGGTTCCGTTCCCGTGGTGAACGTCCCAATCCACGATGAGCACCTTTCCCAGCCTGTGCTTCTTCTGAATATACTTCGCAGCGATGGCGATATTGTTGAACAGGCAGAAGCCCATCGCCTTATCCTTCAGCGCATGGTGCCCGGGAGGGCGGATGGCGCAAAATGCGTTCCTGATCTTTTCCTCCATCACCGCATCTATCGCCGACAGCACTCCTCCAACGGCCGCCACTGCAACATTGTAGGACTCCCGGGAAATCGGAGTATCCATCGAATCCATATATCCGCCGCCCTCTTCGCAGCTCCTTTTAACCCGTTCCACATATTGCGGAGTGTGAACCGTCGTAAGCCACTCTTGCGACGCGGGCGACGCCCCAAGCCTCACCAGTTGAGAAAGCAAACCCGATTTTTCCAGCCCCTGAACTATGGCTGTCAGCCGCTGCCGCCTTTCAGGGTGGCCTGCTCCGGTCTTGTGCTGGAGGTAAATGTCATCGTAAAGAAACCCTGTCTTGCGTCTTTCCTGAGAGGGATTTTTTCTCACTTCACCTCGTTCAGTAGAACTATTCTGCTCTGTCCCTCGCCTTTCCAGCTTCTTGCTGCTCACTTCTCGCCTCTCGCCTCTCATTGGGCGTGCTGCTCTTACACAGCGGAAGCCGTAGATATCGTATCCAAAACAGGCATCAGTGTAACCAGGATTTTCGTTGTAGCGAAAAGATGAGCGACACTTATCCGAGGTTGAGTTCCAACAACCACCACGCACGACCTTGGTGTCGCCAGTCTTTGGGCCATTGGGGTTTTCTTTAGGGCTTTCCTTGTAATAGTCCACCTTGTAAAAGTCGTTACACCATTCCCACACATTGCCGCACATATCGTATAAGCCCCACGGATTGGGTGGCCTCTGACCCACGGGTCGAGGTTTTCCCCCAGAGTTCTCCTTAGACCAGCCGTAATCCCTTAACTTTGATCGGCTATTGCCAAAATAATATCTTGTTTTCGTTCCCGCCCGACAGGCATATTCCCACTCTGCTTCTGTCGGTAGTCTATAGCCATTTGAGTTGAAATCACATTCCCATGTTTCCAAATCGTAGCAAGGTCCAAAACCTTCTGCGCGAGAACGCGCATTGCAGTATCTCACCGCATCAGACCAACGTATCTGCTCCACAGGATTCTTCCCTCCTTTCCACCGGGAAGGATTTTTCCCCATAACTCTTTCATATTCCTCTTGAGTCACCGGATATTTATCAATGTAGAAAGAACTTATGTAAACATTATGAGGTACTTCATCTATGTCACCTCTCTTGTCCCCCATTGCAAACCCACCCGCCGGGGCCAAAACCATCTCTATCCCAGATGCAGTCTTTATTTCCGTTGCGGTATCGCTTGGAGCCTGGCGGCCACATCCTTGAAGAAGAACTGACGTTCCCAATACGAGCAACCCGGCCTTAATATAGTTCATACAGTTCTTCATAATCTTCCACTTTCCGGGGTGCGGTTTCGAAATCCTGGCATATCCGGTTGGCTTCCTTCAATTAGGTCGCTGTCGTCATTGCGCCCTGCCGGCCTTTAGCCGGCACCGCCCTTAGCCACCTGCTTCAGCTGGTGGTCATCAGATACGCCGTCTCTCTCTCTCTCTCTCTCTGTCTCTCGCGCGAGCCGGCTTTAGCCGGGCTTCTCGACCAAAGGATTCATCCGACCATTGCCACGCAAATACGGCCACAGCCCTTTCTCATCTCCATTCCCGAACCTAACATCCCACGCTCAGTAATTCGGCCATATTTCATATCCGTCAGCATTTCTTAGGCATCTCCTGCAGCGCCTTCTAATCTCTTCCGCTATTTTAACTGCTTGGGCTTGATTTACACAACGATAGCCCGCCTCTTGAAACAATTTCCTGCTGATACTATGACACTTGCCAACAAGGTAGTCTTGAGCCCCTCCCATGTCTCTCCATTTCCCCCCGAGGCCCAAATAAGTCGAAAGACTTTTGGGGTCTTTCTTTTCCGTAAGAGCTTTCGTCTTCTGAGCTAACCCGTGAGCAAATTCTAATGTTTTTATATTCTTTTTCTGCCTACTGTACTCTTGCAGTATCTGCTGCGTTATTGTTTCCATATCATTAAGAAATGGTTCCAGGTCAGGCTTCGCTTTTCTTGTTAGATTTAGAAAGTTTATCATGTTATGCGCAAAATCCTGATATTCGTTGATTCTTTTCACATGCTGGGTGACAAAGTATAACACATCATCCACAGCTCCCTCTATATACTCCTTCCTTTCTACTTCTTTGCCTGCCTTAAAAAGCGGCTGCATTGCCGCTGTACAGCCGCAGGTAGCAGCACGACGAATGCCCACGCTTCCCCTTCTATGATGTGTCCGCAGCTTGCGAGCCGCGACGTCGAGTATAGCATAACAAGTTTGGCCACCTAACGTCTCCTTCATAATATCAACAGGAGTAGATACCGAGGCAGGAGTTCCTTTCCTCTCGAGAAAATAAATCACAGAGTCTCCCTCGGGCGGTATTTTTTTGCCGAGATGATAGAAAGCATTTTCGTCGTTAAACCAGACGGGATACACATAGGCCCCTATTATAGCCCGCCAGATCCTTTTCTGTTTAGATTCTCGAAACCTGAAAGTAGTTTTCACCCCGTCTTCACATAATTGGGTTACCCATCTTGCAGGAAACGGCCTTTTCCAATTGATAGCTACATCCTTTTCCAGATAAGAAGATTTCAACTCTTCTTTATGCCAGATGCCCGGCGCATCCAATACGCCAAGATAAATACTTTTCCCGTCATTTTCAAAGTCAACAGATGCGATGAGGCGTCCCCCCTGTTCTTCATTAGCCAGGATAAGCCTCATTTCTTGTTTTCCTTCCGGCCAGGTCATGACCAACATGCTGTTTCCCCCCTTCAGTAATCCCAAGAACAGATTCTCCGAAGGGATATAGAGTCTATTCGTCGAAGGGTATTCTTTGGGATCGTATATCAGGTCATCGCCGATAAAACTGGGGACTACACCATACTCGATTGGACTAACCAGGCTTATCCCTTTCATATTCTCATCAGGTCTAATCTCAATAATCTCCTTTCTGCTGAAAGAGAAAGTTGCAGATAAATCTTGCCCCCCTTCCTTACCGGAAAAAGAAACTCCCAACGCCGCCTCATCGCCCGTATTTCGCAATATTCTACAGTGAGTAATGTTTGCTGCTTTTCCCTTTAATTGAAGGGGGACGAATTGCATTCGGTACTCTTTGGAATCTGCTTTCGAGTAGCTAACGACTTTCCCTGTTTTCGAGCAAAACATGGTAGTTACGTATTCATTCTCTACTACTAAGTCTCCTTGGAGAGAGTATTCTCTGCCATAGTAACTCGGGTCCGACATGGCAGCGGCGGGGTCGCTTTCGAGCATCAGAAGGTTAGGAGGAACCAGTCTCCAGTTAGTTCTATCCCGGACATCAACTTTGTTTACAAAAGGTGACACTGTATCCCAGACCTGTGTACTTGTCATCCTTTCTGTCGCCCGCGCCATCAACAACCCTGGACTTGTTACCACCAAAAGAATTACCACTGTTTTCCATACAGACAATCTAAAGTTTATGCTCTGCTCGGGCATCACAATCTACCTTCCCTTCTAAGTCCATCATCCACTTTCTAAAAGGTTGCGTTCCAAATAGTTTTTTAGCGACTGTGGCATATCGTTCTTCCAGCGAGTCGCTGGCATCAACACAAGACTCCCTCGGTGACTAAGGGGCAGGGGCGGTGCGTTTCTCACACACCGAAATCCTATACTCTCGGTAATACAGGCATCTATGACACGGAAATTTTCGCCCGTACGCGACGACGACCGACAACTCTCTGCACTGTAATTCCATCCCCCGCCGCGCAAAACCTTCACCTCGCCCTTCTCGGGCCCCCTCGGATTTCTTGAGGGGCTTTTCATATAATAGTTCTTACTGTAAACATCATTGCACCATTCAGCTACATTCCCGTGCATGTCGTAGAGTCCCCACTTATTCGGTCTCCTCTGCCCCACCGGATGCGTCCGCTTAGATGAATTTCCCTTGAACCATCCGTACTCTGACAGCTTGCGCGCGTCCCTACCGAAGCAATACGCTGTGTCCGTTCCGGCACGACACGCATATTCCCATTCCGCCTCCGTCGGCAACCGGTATCCGTTTGCCTTGAAATTGCACTGCCAGCTTCCACTTTCTTCGTCATAGCACGGCTCAAGCCCCTCCGCGCGCGAGCGAAGATTGCAGTACAAGGCCGCATCAGACCAGTTTACCGTATCGACAGGTCTCGAGTTCCCCCTGAGCGAAGAAGGATTGGCCTCGGCGAACTTGACGTATTGTTGCTGGGTCACCTCGTATCTGTCCATTAGAAAAGCGTCAATCCACACCCTGTGTACGAGAGACTCGTCGGATGAGCCATCGGCGCTTCCCATCTCGAACCAGCCCCCCGGAATCAACACCATCTCTGCACCGGATTTCGTCTTTATCACCTGTGGCGCTCGGGGAACGGACCCGGACTCCTCGACATTTCCGCAGGATGCCCCCAGGGTGACCGCGACAAGCAGCAACCAGCGAGAATTTCTGGCCCTCATTTTGCCAAGCCCCTGTCCCATTGCTCGTTCATCCTCACCGGCAGTCTCGACGCTCACCCATTCTTCTGCGAGACCCACTCCACAAATATTCCAGTCCTTCGCTTTATTCTTTAACTTTATCGCTCATCATCCGGTGGAAGCCAATCATAGTCCCAGTGGTGGCCAACCCATCCTGGAGGGCTGATTGTTATCGTCTCGTTATCAACAACCCGGACAACGCAGAGCGGGCTGTGCACCTTCCAACTCCCCGCATGGCTGATCTTGACGTAGGTGATGTATCGCCCGCAGTGCGACCAGCGTCCGCACGGGTCCTGGCCCAGCAGTTTTTTGGGGAGAGTAGTTATCTTGCCATCCGTCCCGCCGGGCAGAGTCGCGTCGAACTTGCGGATGCTGAGACTCCCACCGGAATTCCAGCACATCCATTTGCCGTCGGGGGAGAAACCCGGGTGGCACTCGCCTCCCCCTGCGGGATGGTTGGGCATCTTTCGTATCTCACTGCCGTCGGACGACATGAAATCTATGCTGTACCTGGCGCCGAGGTAGTTCCGAATCTCAAAAATCAACCATTTGCCATCGAACGACATGTCCGCGATGGACACCCTTCGCTTGACGGGGACCGGCCTGCTGTCTCTCCCGGTCTCCATGTCAGTGTAAATTATCCCTCCCCTGCCGCAATGCACAGTTCGCTTGCTGTCCGGTGTCCAGACGTAACCACCGCCGCTGCGCCTGGCCTCCAGAGTCCTCACATTCACAAGATAATCCCCATAGTTGTATGTGAACCATTTCCCATTCGGAGACGTGCGAGGCTTGTTCTCGTCCTTGTCCGATGTGTTGGTAAGCTGCTTAAGCCCAGTACCATCGGCGTTGATGATGTACAGGTCTCGCGCAACCGATTCCCCCTTTGACTCGTCCGGGTTCTTCGGATGGATGGCGATGACCAGCCGATACCCTGTCCTCCTTAACTCCTCCTTCAAATCCTCGACCCTTGGTTGCGCGAACGTGGTGCAGTCCGGGGGCATTTGCCATCTTGCCCTGAGCGAGGGCTTCTTTTCACCCCAGCAGGCCGCAGCAATGCTAAGCATAAACAAGAAAAAGAACCTTGCGTAAGCGTTCATATCGCGCTCCTTTCTCGAAAAATACTAACTCCACAGGAGACTCCCTTCCTTGCCGCCACAAGACGAAGCCTCCAAACCCACGCCTTATCTCCCAAACGCACGTGCAAAGTGATGTCATGGAGACAATACTGAGTCATGTTGCCGCGGCTCACGGTCCCTCAAGCGGGTGTGGCTACATTTGAGTGGGTGATCTTGCCAAGTGTAACGCCGCCCCGCCATGGCGGGGCGGTCTCCAGGGCGTCTCGCCCTCGATTCTTTCTTA
>Ga0315545_1000378_pt1 | contig 47911 bp, 35 predicted proteins | sample SalMarSW160210MG_FD_203096 | JGI IMG/M metagenome (GOLD analysis project Ga0315545, IMG submission 203096) | Salt marsh sediment microbial communities from the Plum Island Ecosystem LTER, Massachusetts, United States - Salt Marsh Sediment SW1602-10 ...
CGAAATCCGAAACAAATTCAAAATTCTAATGTTCAAATTTTCAAAACTTAATTGTTTTGGTCATTTGAATTTCGGTCATTAGATATTGTTTCGGATTTCCACAAGGTATTATGGCCAAACGGGATTATTATGAAGTTTTAGGCGTGGGCAAGAACGCCTCTGCCGACGATATTAAACGCTCATATCGGCGTATGGCGATGAAGTATCATCCGGACAAGAATCCGGGCGATAAAAAGGCCGAGGCCAACTTCAAAGAATGCGCCGAGGCCTACGAGGTCCTGAGCGACGCTGAGAAGCGGCGGCGTTATGACCAGTTCGGACACGAAGGCCTCCGTGGAGCCGGCATGCACGACTTCTCCCGAATGAACGTCGAAGACATCTTCAGTATGTTCGGCTTCGAGGATTTCTTCAGCGGTATCTTCGGGGGCCACCGAAGGTCAAGCCGACGTGCAGGGCCTACCCGCGGCTACGATTTGGAAACTGCCGTGGAACTGACGCTCAATGACATCGCCAAAGGCGCTGAGAAGACCATCGAATTTACCCGCCAGGATATATGCAGCGAATGCAGTGGCAGCGGCTGCGCCAAAGGAAGCAAGCCGGGGCGGTGTCCAATCTGCGGCGGAAGTGGTCAGGTTGCAAGAGGCGGTGGGTTCTTCCAGATGGTCTCTACCTGCCGGCAATGCGGCGGCAGCGGACAGGTCATTACCAACCCCTGCAGGAAATGCAAAGGCAGCGGCAGAGTGCCAAAGAAGAGAGTCGTCGAAATCAAAATCCCAGCCGGCGTTCACGAAGGCCAGGGGATAAGAGTCACCGGCGAAGGTGAACCAGGCCGAGGCGGTGGGCCAAAAGGCGACCTTTATTGTTACGTCAGAATAAAGCCACACGAATTTCTGCAGCGCGACGGAAATAACTTGATTGCGGTTGTGCCCATAAGCTTTACACAGGCTGCTTTAGGAACAACTGTTGACGTGCCAAGTTTGAACGGCACACAAGGATTGAAAATCCCACCGGGAACACAGTACGGAAGCATCTTTAGAATAAAAGGCCAGGGCCTGCCGAATATAAGAACACGGAGAACCGGCGACCAGCTCGTGCAAATTACTATCGAAACACCGGTGAAACTAAACGCAAAACAAGAAGAGCTGCTGAGAGAATTCGCTAAAAGCGAAAATAAAAGTGTTTCCCCGCAATCCAAACGCTTTTTTGAAAAACTGAAAAAACATTTTGGTAACCACTGATGAAACATAAAAGAAAAGAAAAACCAAAAACCGAAGATTCGCAGAAGGAAAACAAGAACGAGCTGCAAGAGCTTCGCGAGATTTTAGAAAGTCTGCAAAAAGAAAAAGATGAGCTTTTCGGCAAGCTGCAGCGAGTCAGTGCCGACTATGCGAATTTCCAGAAACGAGTCCCTAAACAAATAGCCGATACGATTTGCTACGAAAAAGAAAGGATAATAAAAACACTACTGCCGGCTCTGGATAATTTTGAACATACACTGCAAAATGCAGACTCGGCGGAAAATTCGGACGTATTCGTCAAAGGTATTCAGATTATATACGACCAGATGCTCGACATCTTAAAATCGCACGGCGTAGAGCAGATAAAGGCACCGGGTGAAAATTTCGACCCTGCTCTGCACGAAGCAATGATGCAAAAGACCGAGCCTGAAAAAGAAGATAATATTGTTCTGGAAGAGTTTCAAAAGGGATACAAACTTAACGGCCGAGTTATTCGGCCAAGTAAAGTAATTGTTAATAAGCTGACAGCAGAACAACCGGCTCAGCAGCAAGAAACAAAACTCCAAGAGCAAACAACTAACGAGGCCGAAACAGCCGACGAATACGAAACGAAAGATATGGAGTGATTGCGATGCCTACTTATGACTATATGTGTGAAAGCTGTGAATACGAGTTTGAGCAGTTCCAGAGTATAACGGCTAAACCTCTGCGCAAGTGCCCGAAATGTGGAAAAAGAGAATTGAAAAGGCTTATCGGTGCCGGAGCGGGAGTAATCTTCAAAGGCTCCGGATTCTATCAGACCGATTACAGAAGCGAAGGCTATAAAAAAGCCCAGGAAAGCGAGAAAAAGACCATCGACAAGGACACCGGAAAAAAAGATGCCGTAACCAAGACCACCGAAACTAAAACCAAAGATTCAAAACCCGGCGAAAAAACTAAATCCACCACAAAAGACAAAAAGAAATCAGCGTAAAGTTGTCATCGCCTACCCGTCTTTGTCCACGAAAGTAGTACTCTGTCGCACATGAAATGATAAGCCGTCATTCACAAAACGCTTGTCTACCTCATGGCAGAAGCGTTTGTACTCGTCAATTGCCTTACCCCCGAGCCAACCATCGACATGAAGGAGCTTGTCATTAAGCTCAAGGCCAAGATATCCCTTTTCCTACTTTTTTACTTTTCCTGGCTTTTCTCTATTCTCTCAGACATCTCGGCAGTCTGCCTAGCCCCAGGCCGGCCTTCAAACGTGATTTGACAGAACAAGGCAGCGCGTGACATTGAGGAGACCCTACAAGGTGAGCTTATCAAATTTCTGGCCCAGTTAGCGCCGGTGGCCCCAAGGAACTGCTGATATCACAGTCTGCAATATCGGCCAGAAGAGAGCACGATAAGGAGTGTAAGACTCGTGAGGAAAAGAGGGGGAGTATCAATGCCTGAGCATCAAGTTACGGGGCCCTTAATGCCGATAAAATAAAAAAGGAGAGCCATCCGTTGGCTCTCCTTCCTCGGTATCGTTGAGGATAAGAAGGTGTACGGCGGAACTTCGTGAAAAGCACCGAACCACCCTACGATACTGGTTTTTCTCTTCGCCTCAAGTGATTTGTTGACGACCATCAGCTTTTAGAGGTTGAAGATTGGCGGTCAGCAAATTATGATCAAAAGACAAGTAGTCGCTTCAGGCACAATGTTCACGCAATCATTAAGAGTAAGTCGGTAATTGCGAGCGAAACGGCAATGATACCATCGCTATTCACCGACCATGGGCCACCATCAATGGCAAATACTTTTTCGCCTGCTTCTTCAATACGTACACAGATCCCTGCCAGTTGGGATCCACTTGCCTGTCATCTTGCTCATGGTTGGGCGGATTGTCTGTGACCGGGCGATTTTTTTTGAGCCTTCTTTTTGATTCGCGAATTCTGTAGCTGGGACCATTGGATTCCATGATGTGAACCCGACGTGTGAGGCGCTTAAAATTGAAAGTTGATGGGGGGCTGTGAGATTATTTGAGATAGTGTAAGTAGATTTCGGTAGCAATGAAAAAAGGGCTAAAAGTCCCGATTAGGTCGGGGCTCACAGCCCTTCATAGTCGTGTTCCCAGATAGCTCATATTGTTCTACGGCTTCTCAGCCAGCCGACAAGGCCTACGCCAATACTGCCTAACAGAATTGCCCCGGGTGCGGGGATGGGAGTAAAATCAACATCAAGATAGGGCCTGTAAAAAGTGCCTGTTGGTGGTAAGGTCCACCAAGGCTCGGTAGCAGTTGCGTTATCGCTCGAAACAAACCGCTGGTAGAAGCCTGTACCATGATTGAAGATAGCTACCCCATAATTAGTCGCTGAGCCGTCTATCCACTGTTGAACTAAATTAGTTACGTCCCATTCATACCAACCGTCAGCAGTACCGCTAACGGTAACGGAAGATTCGACGGTCGAGTTATACGAAGGCTGAGTGGAATACGTTACGTTTTCCGCCCATGATGAAGTAATCTGATAAGCATCAAGGGTTACAGGATTGCCGGAAGGATCAGCTTCGTAACGGTATAATCCTATCTTTGCTGAGTTTATTGTTGCGGCAGACGATAGTGCAGACAAGTCGGTGAACTCAATAAGGATACGTTGGTTCCAGGTAGAAGTATCATTTGCCCGCAATTCGCCCCAATCCCCGTGAGAGAAGTCCTCTGTGTTCCAGATAAAGGTGTCTTTAACGTTGGTAGGCCCCGGTTGTATAAAGGTTGTATTGGACCGTGCTATGTTACTGGCTGTTAGAATTAGGCCTGCCGTCACATAAAAGGTAATTAACTTTTTCATAATATGCGCCCCCCCTTTAATTCTTTTTTTGGCATGGTTCAGAACAGGGTAACACTTCTTTGAACCCGGCGAAGTGCCGTATTTCCCGTAACTCCTGCTCTAACAAATTGTTATGAGTATTTCTGGTCATTGAACTACCTTGAAAAGTGTTACCCTTGAGCATATGAGATTGAACCATTTTTTTAACTTGCCTTAATTCTTGTTATCTTTCTCTTTTATAATCATCTTAATAACCGGCCTTCAAGGCCAGGACAACTGCTGCTTGGCAATACTTCCTTGGGTACGACAATATCACTCCCCCTTTTCCTTATGGATTGCCTCACTCTCGAACAAGTAAAATGAAGCACCTTTATACTAATAACCTGAAGGTAAGTCCCCCTCCCATGAGGAACATCCTTATGATTTATTATTGTATCAAATTCCGAGCCGAATGTCCAGAAAAAAATGGGAAAAACAGAAGGTTTTGTAAAAGAATTTGCATTTTTGAAATTATGGTCTTTGTATGGATATATCGCCTTTGATCGCCGGGACAATCATAAGAACTACGGAATTTTCGTCCAGACGAAACAAGTAGTTGAAATACCACTTTTTTGGATTAGAGCTAAGGTTTTATCGGCTAAGATTTATTACGCTTCAGGCGATACCCGTTAGTGGCAGACAAGCAAGAAAAAAGGGCAATCCACACGCCAGGATAGTCCGAGAACTAATGAGAACCGTTCCAGTCAGATTATATTCTTTTGGGTCGATTTGTTAGTCCAGAATACCCCTCAAGACAAGTCCGCCGTATATCATGTAGTGTGTATGGGCCGATGCCTGTTTGCTTTTCGATATGACCTAATGTGTTGCAATAGATATAATGCTGAACCGCCACGTACGTCAGCAGTTGATTTCCATACTGGCACTTGGCAAGGACGCCCGGTGGCCTGGCACTGGTAACTTTTTTGCATTTGGGACAACGCTTGCGTTCCAGATGGTATACAATCTTGTTCATTTTGTTATTCCTCACAAAGTGCTATCTTCTTTGCTGTAAACCACCCGCAGCTATAAAATTTTTTTCTTGATTACTTTGGCCGAATTCGCTAAGATACAGCGGTTGAATTTTTTTTTGTTAATTAAGCGAATATTAGCTAAGACGTTTAGAGTACCTCTCCAAACACTAAAGAAGTGAGGGACAAAAAGCATTTATTTATGGAGCAATGGACGTGATAGAGGATGAGCAGAAAACTAAAACGGAATTACCCAAGCAGTCGAGCGTATTTCCCGGTCGTGCTGCGCAATTTGGGCAGGCCAAGGACGCACTGCGGGAATCGGAGGAAAAGTGGCGTTTCCTGCTCAAAAACACCGCTGACGTTGTTTTGAATCTGGATCGCGACGGCACAATCCTGTTTATCAACAACACCGTACCCGGTTACACTATCGAAGATACCGTTGGCAAAACCGTCTATGACTTCATACCACCAGAAGAACACAAGAAGACAAGAAAGGCGATCGAAAAGGTATTCCAAACAGGTGAAGCAGTCAGCTTCGAGACCAGTGTAATCGGGCCGGACGGGAACCTGTTGTGGTATTCCACTCGCCTTGGCCCACTCAAGAACGGCGATAAAATAGTTGGCGTGGCACAAATATCCACCAACATCGCCGAGCGTAAAAAGGCAGACAAGACGATGCGGGAGTTGGAAATTCGGTGCTGCACACTCTTCGAGAGCATACCTGTAGCCATCAGTCTGACCAACAAAGAGGGCCAGATTTTGGATTGGAATGACGCCGTGCTTCAGTTGACTGGCTACTCTGATGCGGAGATACGACAAGTCAAACTGAAGAACTTTTATAAGAACCCTGAAGAGCGTGCATCGCTTTTGAAACAGTTGCAAACAGACGGTTTAGTCCGCGATCTTGAGGTACAATTGACGCGCAAAGATGGCAGAAGCTACTGGGCCAGCCTGACCGTAGTGCCATTTGCCTTTAGCGGGAAGGATGTGTTACTAACGGTTGCCCAGGACATCACCGAGCGCAAAACGGCGGAAGAGCAGTTACGGCAGAGCGAAGAAAAATACCGGCTAATTTTTGAGGGAACGGGCACTGCCAATATCCTTATGAGCGTCGATGGTGTTTACTTGATGATAAATGAGAAGGGTGCTGAATACCTCCGAGGCAAGCCAGAGCAGTTTATCGGAAAATCAGTTTATGACCTTTTCCCAAAGTATGCCGCCGATGAATATATGAGAAGATTCAGGCATGTAGCTGAATCCGGACAAACAAAGGTATACGAAGACCTTGTCGAATTTCCAAAGGGTAATATCTGGTTTCTTACAAATATGTGGCCGGTCAAAGACCTTGATGGTAATATTACAGCCATCCAATTGATTTCCCACGATATTACTGAGCGTAAGAAAGGTGAGGAGGAAATAAGCAAACTAAGCACAGCAGTTGAGCAGTCGATTGACGGTATAGCAATAGGTGACTTGGAACCAAAACTCATATACGTAAACGATGCGTTTGCCCGGATACATGGTTATGCACCTGAAGATATGGTTGGAATGCCGATTACAAACTTACATAATAAAGAGCAGATGGATGAGCATAAGAAGGCTCTAAACCAGCTAAGAACACAGGATTCCTGGGAAGGTGAAATAGGGCATATCAGAAAAGATGGAACAGCTTTTCCCGTATATGTGTCTATTACTTTATTGAAAAATAACGAGGGAAGGCCCACAGGAACTGTGGCAGTTTTACGCGACATTACCGGGACCAAACTAAGAGAAGAGGAATTCAATATATACAGCGAGAAAATGGCTCGAGCTGAAGAGCTCGCCTCGCTGGGAACCTTAAGCGCTACTGCGGCTCATGAACTAACACAGCCTTTAACGGTTATTCGTCTGTCAATTGAAAATGCACTGACACAGCTGGAAGCAACATCTTCTCCAGAGACTGTCACAAGAAGGCTTAAGGACAGTCTAACCGAAGTCTCGAATATCACTTCAATTGTTGAGAGGTTTCGTAATTACGCAAGAAGGTCCTCAGAGGAGATTGTTAAAGAGGTAGAATTAGGGGCCGTTGCTGAGAAAATTGTGAAGTTATTGAACGAAAGTGCTCGGCGTGTTAAGATTGCTTTGTGCCTCAATGATGTGGACAAACTGCCACCTGTATATTCGAATGAAAAAGACATGGAGCAGCTATTTTTTGCACTTGTAGATAATGCCATACAGGCAGCCGACGGCAAGAAGAGTCGAGAGCTTATCATAAGCGGTGCCGTAAAAAATGAGCACATTGAGTTGTGGTTCTCTGACAACTGCGGCGGGATCGCCCCGGATAATATCGATAAGATTTTTGAGCCGTTTTTCACTACAAAACCGAAAGGGCAGGGGACAGGTCTGGGACTTTGCATCGTGCAGAGCATCGTATCTCGAGCCGGCGGAGAAATTCAGGTCGAAAGCAAGTTTGGTGAAGGTTCAACTTTTTTTGTCACGCTGCCTATCAAAGAAAGTACATAGTCGTGACTGAGTAGCAATGCAAAATAACGCGAAACAACATATCTTCTTTGTTGATGATGAGCCGAAGGTACGCGAGGTGGTTGGCGAGACTCTTGAGGAGCTCGGCTTAAAGATTAGCTGTTTTGCCCGTGCGGCTGATTGCCTCGAACAGTTGGGTTTACAAAGGTGCGATTTACTTATCACTGATGTGAAAATGCCTGAGATGGATGGTATGAAATTGTTGACAAAGGCCAGACGCCTCGCTCCGTGGTTGCCTATTCTGGTTATAACAGGCTACGGCGATATACCAATGGCTGTCACGGCAATCAAGGCAGGTGCTGTGGATTTTATCGAGAAACCTCTCGACAAGAAAAGTTTTCTGTGGAAAGTCAAATTGATACTGCAACAGAACACTTTCGATGATTCTTATAGAGGCAAGCCTTTGACCGAGAGCGAAATGAAGGTATTGAAACTGATCATCAGCGGCAAGAGCAATAAGGAAATAGCTAATTTACTGCACCGTTCCGTAAGGACCATTGAAGTGCATCGGGGTCACTTTATGCACAAGCTTGATGTCGATAACGTAGTTGACCTGGTCAAACGAGCTGCCATGATGGGGCTGGTTGAGCTGCCGACAAAACAAGAACAGGGCAATGCCAACCAAGATGCTGAAAAACACTAATAAGTAGTCATTCACACCTAATAATGTACTGCATATTCTTTCAAACAAACAAGATGCCTAATTTCCACAGTTGCCAAGTTTTGGTTCATTTCGAAGGAAATGGGCTTACTCATTTATGCAGTTCATTTCTGTTTTTACATCTGACTCTCAGACGTTTCGTGGGAAGATATGGCACATTTCAACGTTAAAAAGTACGAAAATTTGTAAAAAATACGTAGTTTCCACAGTAGCATTGTAAGAGTATAATTGGTATATTAGTAAAATTACGTATTCCACCTTCAGGATGAAGTGATGGTATGTGGTGGGGTGAGCATCCCTCTATAAGAGGTTTTTTTCCACCAAAAAGCACGGACGCACCAATTATCGTTTGAAAAAGGGCACTTTGTGTGTTCTGGGGCTAAAGATGCGCTAAATTTGTGTGGATACATTGTAGATGTGCGAACGGCTAAGGCGGAGGCATTGAGCGAAAACAGCAATTTGTTTGTAAAGATGTGTAAATGAGTTAAGACAACCTGTGATTGAAAAGTATGTCTGTAGGCACGCATAAGTTGTTGCTTTGTAGGGGATTATGTAATTTTTCTACTGCAACTCACAGGGACGGAGTGTGCGCCACTTCTGTTGTCGACGAGAGGATTGTGAGGATGCTTGGGATGTCTGAACAATCCTATGCATATTAGATCCTCGAAAGTGTCACTAACTATAGGAGAATGCAAAAGAGCATAAATAGCTGACCTATGAGAAAACCGACATTCGAGGATATAATGTCTGTATTGATAGTAACTATTGCCATTGGAGGCTTAGCGTGGCACTAGCTCCCACGATACTACAGCCTATTGGCTTCCCTTAAGTCCGGCGGTTCAAAATCCAAGCCGTCAAGAGAAAAAAGGATTGATTAGCAAGTGAAAACCTATTTGACAGTATATTTCGGGACAGTGCTGGTGGCGATGTTTCTCATGCCGATTGTTTCACGACTGGCTAAGAGGTATCGTTTGGTCGATAGTCCCGGCCCGCGCAAGGTGCACAGAACCCCCATCCCGCGTATAGGCGGAATTGTTTTTGTGTTATCGACACTTGCGCTGGTGCTACCCGTGTTTTTCTTAAATAACAACATCGGTCAGTCTTTCCGTGAGTCGCGGACGGAATTCATCGTGCTCCTGGTAGGGGCTGGTTTCATATTTATGGTAGGCCTGTTTGATGATCTATTCTCCGTACGAGGCTACATCAAACTTTTATGCCTTATCGCAGCTTCACTGGCGGTTTGTGCTTCGGGAGCAACAATGCGTTCCATTTCCGTGGGGACGTGGTTTGTGCTTGAGACTGGTTGGGCGGCATGGCCACTTACGGTATTTTGGATAGTGACGATTACGGTGTGTTTGAGTGTAATTGACGGACTGGACGGTCTCGCTGCTGGGATAGCAGCCATTGTGTGCGGTTCAATTGTACTTCTTGCTCTTTGGGTCGATCAGGTAGCCATGGCGGTGTTGATGCTGGCGCTGCTGGGTAGTGTGACAGGCTTTCTGTTCTTTAACTTCTATCCAGCCAAAATTTTTATGGGCGACTGCGGCTCCATGTTTCTTGGCTTTTTGATTGGAGCCAGTAGCATAATATGCCAGACAAAGACTTCTACATTAGTAGGGCTGGCGATTCCATTTCTAGTAATGGGTGTGCCGATTCTCGATACAGGCTTTGTCGTTATTGGCCGCCGCTTTCTTGAGCGGCGTTCGATGTTCTCTTCCGATCGAAACCACTTGCATCACCGTCTGTTGGCTCTTGGCTTGAATCACCGCACCGTAGTGATAGTTATTTATGCAGTGACAGCCATAGGAGCCAGTATTGGAGTGTTTATGTTAACCACGGAAGGCCGGTGGTCGATAGGACTGCTGGTGGGTGGGCTACTATTGTTGTTTTCAATATTCGCATGCCTGCACGGCAGGCGTTATCGCGGAATACTAATGGCCCTAAAACGTAACTGGGCCATCGCACGTGAATCAAGGGAGGAGAAGCGTACTTTTGAAAGTGCTCAATTGAGGATGCGTGAGTCCAGGTCTTTCCGTGCATGGTGGGAGGCGGTGTGCGTCATGGCCAAAAAGATGCATTTTCAAAGTATCGGTTTGTGGAAACGCTGCAACGGCCATTACGTAAATACCTGTGCATGGAATACGCTGGAGGACGTATTCACAACTGATAAAACAATGAAGCTTATCTTGCCGCTTAATGGAAATGGGACAGCGGAATGGGAGATAAGGGCACGTATTTGGGCAGATAGCTATCTGGAACTAAGTGGCCGACAAGCTATGCTGCTGGGACGGCTGATGGACGAGTTCCCGCCGCCGGAGCAGGAGGAAGAAGCTGAAATATTGGACCAACGTGCCGACACGACACGACGATCCACGATTGAAGAAGAAGCAGGACCCTTAACAAATACACAGACTTTGAAGATGCCGGCACATATTCCCACACCACTTAACATAATGGGAATCCCAGTGGTACCCTTTGAATCGTATGATCGAGCCTTGGAATGCGTTGAAGAGATAATTGAGTCGGACCAGAAGTCGTTCTGGGTTGCGATCAATCCCATCAAGATTTATGGCGCCTGGCACAAACCTGAATTGCTGAATCTTCTGCGACAAATAGATGTAGGTATTTGTGACGGCGTGGGTGTCTCGATTGCTTCCATGATACTTCATGGACGAAGTGTCAAGAGGTGTACCGGATGTGATCTGTTTTTCAAACTTCTTTCTCTGGCGTCCCGGAAAAAGTGGGGTGTGTATCTGTTGGGGGCCTCCGCCGAATCCAACGCTGCCGCACGCTCGGAACTGCAGAAGATGTATCCCGAACTGAGGATTGTCGGTTGGCAGGATGGTTATTTTAAGAATTCACGGACTGTTATCGAACAAATAAATTCCAGCGGAGCGGACTTGCTGTTCGTGGCGATGGGATCCCCAAAGCAGGAACACTGGATCTGGCACCACCGGCAATCTATCGACACAAATTTTTGCATGGGTGTAGGGGGCAGTTTCGACATCGTGTCCGGTCGTCTTAGAAGGGCTCCGAAGGTTTTCCGCATGGCTGGCACCGAGTTTCTGTTCCGTCTTATAAAGGAACCGCTTAAAAGATGGCGAATCCAAAAAGCCCTTTTTCCCTATTTTCTCCGAGTCATCGGAAAAAAAATGGTTGATTTCACCATGTCGGATGAGGGTCGCAAAGACTGAGTGAAGCAATAAGTGTGTCAGAGCCGCTTCATGTTAAAGACACAAAAGAAATAGTCAAGAAGCATAAATTGTGTAGTGATCTTTCACAAGATGTGAGATATGGATGTCATAAAGGATACAGATCAAGCTAATTGAGAGAGAGGTAAGAATGGATAATTTGGAAGATAAAACCAAACGCAATACGAACTCAGAAAGAGAATGTCGCCAACACCATCCAGATCCGATATTACAGGCAAGCGATGATTCCAGCAGACCTCACAAAGAGACGCAGCCTACAGAAATCATACCCAGCACCAAAAGACCGATATCAATATCCGATGCGACATTACTGCCTAATCAGTTTATGGGGATTAGGGGACCTGCACAAGCCGCTCCGCCAGAGACCAATATAATTGAATCGATATTTCGTTTCAAGTGGACAGTCATTGTGATTTTCGTCTTGGTGGCCGCTCCCGCGATTGCCGCTATCTGGACTCAGGTGATTCCTAAGTACCAAGCCAGGGCAGAAGTGCGAGTTCGGCCTATTATCCCGTATTTGGTCTTCCGGACAGAGGATAGCGGAATGATTCCCTTATATTCATCATTCGTGAACACCCAGGTTTCTATTATAGAGGGTTTAGTAGTCCTACAACGTGCGTTGGATCAAAAGGAAGTCCAGGAGACACAGTGGTACAAAGAGCCTCCAAAATCGCTTGAGCAGCGGCTGCGCGGAAACCCACCTGTCTCCCATATTGAAAGGCTCAGGGATGGCCTTTCGGTCCGGCCTCGAAAAGAAACCGAGATAATTGACATCACCTTTATCGACTCCAGCGCCAAAGATGCCAAGATTATTGTGGATGCTGTTTTGGACCAGTATAGAAAATACATTGGGGAAAAGTCTGATGCTACTAAGGATGAGCTCTACAGTAAATTAGCAGACCAGTACAAATCTTTGGACAACGAAATCAAGGGGCAGGAGATGATCTCTGCCGAGGTTAGCAGATCGCTCGGCACGGGAACTCCGCAGGAGCTTATCTCCAGTAAGAGGGTTCGTCTGGATAGTACACAGGTCCGTCTCAACGAAATGCGGCAGAGTATTGCTGTATTGGAATGGAAGCGGAAGAAATTGGAAGACTTGATAAAGCAGGCCGTTACCGATGACAGTAATGATGTGCCTGGTGGGACGGAAAAGCAACCAAAATACTATGAGGATGCGGAATGGCGGAGGCTGGATATTAACGTTAGGACTCATCGACACAATATTGAAAGCAGCTTGCTTAGTCCCAACCATCCGGATGCGATTCGAGCGGCAAAGGACATTAAGTTTGCGGAGGAATTGCTTCGACAGCGAGAGGCTCAACTGGACGAGCAGTGGCGTGACCGGCCGAAAAATGCGGCTGGAGTGCCAATAACAATTACCGGTGCCATTGACCCCGGTTACGAAGAAGAGTTGAGAACCTTGGAGTATCAACTGACCCAGATACAATATGAGGAGCAGCTTTTGCTTGCAGAGTTCAAGGAGCAGCAGGCAGATTTTCAAGAGCTTTTCGAAAGCGCCCAATTACTCGAGAAGGAGAACAACGCATTGCAGCACAAGCGTGAGTTGTTCAACACGGTTCGCCAGCGTCTGGACCAGAAGAATATGGAACGCAATGTGCCCGGTTCAATCGAGATATTGACGCGGGCCTCCGTATCCTCCAAGCCTTACAATGACCGTCGAATTGTGTTCACTGCCATGGCGCTGGTTATGGGATTAGGTATGGGAGGTGGTGCGGCATTCCTAAGGGCCAGCAGGAATCAGGCCATATATACTCCTAAGGACATGCCTCATCCAATGCAAGCTCCGTTTCTTGGGTACATACCTGTAACTCGTACCAGAAGATCATCAGACGACGAAGTCAGTCCTGCCATGATCGAATCCATCCGGTTCGTGCGTACGGCATTATTGTCACGGCTGGATGGTCAGGGCAGCACCTCTGTACTGGTTACCAGCGCCGATGCGGGGACCGGCAAGACGACCTTCACAATGATGTTGGGCAAGAGTCTTGCTCAGGCAGGTAAGAAGGTCCTCATGATGGATGCGGACTTCCAAAAGATGAATCTGACGAAGCGGTTCAACCTTCTCGATAAGTCCGGCTTCTTGGAATCTCTGTATTGCAAATCCGTGGACAAGCGGTACATTTTCCCGACAGAAACATTTGGCCTTAGTATCATGCCTGCCGGAAAGCGAGGCAATGACGGTATGGTGTTTGAGGAAACAGCTAACGGAGCTTTCAAGGTCTGTATTAGCCAACTGCGTAAGCAGTACAACGTCATATTGCTGGACACTTGCCCTATCCTGTCGGTAGCAGATGCAATAATAATGGCCAACCAGGTGGATGGTACCATTATGGTGGAGCGAGAGCTTGTATCGCAGCGGGCGGACGTAATCAGTGCACTCGCCCGTCTTGGTTCTGCCGGGGGACGCCTCTTAGGGACTGTCTTCATTGGTTCAAGCAGTCACGAAAAATACGGATACGGTTATCATTACAGCAGAACCAGTGAGTCATGATTATCCTGGAGGCGATGGTTGCGGTACCCGCAAATATTATGGTGCAAGCATTTTGGCGGAAGAACCTTTTCAAAACAATTTCTTCGATACCAAATATCTAAAGGCTGATTTAAAAGGCCGGTCTGTCCGGGGCGGAGCTGTAACTATAGCTGCTCAGGGGGCGACATTTTTCCTCGGTATGGCCTCAACAGTCGTGCTGGCCCGGCTACTCACGCCTCAGGACTTCGGCCTGATTGCAATGGTTACAGCCGTTACAGGCTTTGTAATGATGTTCAAGGATATGGGCCTGTCGATGGCGACCGTCCAGAAGGACGAGATTAACCACGCTCAAATCAGTACGCTTTTCTGGATAAACGTTGGGCTGAGTCTTTGCGTAATGCTGGTCATTGCGGCCCTGGCGCCGGCTATTGCCTGGTTCTACGGCGAGCCAAGGTTGACCTGGATTACGTTGGCTTTGGCAGGCGCGTTTATTTTCAGCGGCTTGACTATTCAGCATCAAGCTTTACTGAGAAGAAATATGCGCTTTGGCACTCTGGCCTTGACACACATTGTTTCCATGTTGGTCGGTATTATCGTCGCCATCATTGCTGCCTGGTATGGGGCGGGTTACTGGGCTTTAGTAATCATGCGATTAGCAGCAGCAATTGCCGGCGCGATTGCAGTTTGGGTGGCTTGTGGCTGGCGTCCAGGCTTGCCTGTTCGCCGTTCAGGCGTCCGCAAAATGTTAGCTTTCGGCGGAAATTTGACAGGTTTCAATTTCATTAACTACTTTGCAAGAAATCTCGATAATGTTCTCATTGGATGGCGTTGGGGTTCTGGACCGTTAGGGTTATACTCAAAAGCGTACGGTTTATTGATGTTGCCTATAAGCCAGGTTAGTACACCATTATCCGCAGTTGCAGTACCGGCACTCAGTCGGCTACAAGAAGAACCACGGAGATTCCTGTCATACTATCGCAAGGGCCTTACGCTGGCAACAATGATTGGCATGCCTATCGTTGTCTTTTTGTTTGTCGTAGCCGACAAGGCAATCTTGATTGTCTTGGGAGAGCAATGGACCGGAGCAATACAAATATTCAGGGTTTTAGGTATAGCAGCATTTGTAGGAACTACGCTTGGACCCGGTGCTGGGTGGGTTTATGTGGCCTTGGGGAATGTTAGAAGACAATTCTTAGTTTGTATTGTGTCAACTTGTTTACTTGTAATAGGCTTCATTATCGGACTACGCTGGGGACCAATAGGTGTGGCGTCTGCATTTAGTATCCATGCTTTAGTCTGGAGAATACCCAGTATGTTAATCTGCTTCTGGCGCACCTTTTTGAAGCTAAACGATTTTCTGAATGCTATATGGAGGCCAGCTTTGGCTTCTATCATAGCTGGGGTCTGTTTGTTCCTGATCGATAGCTATTTCCTTACTAACATGAATCTTCTCGTCAGAGTCTTATCAAATTTCATAGAATACTCAGCGTGTTATTTCTTGTGTTGGATTTTGCTGCCCGGCGGAAAACGTATCATATTTGATGCACTTGGTTTGGTCAATGAGCTGAGGCAAGATAAGACAAACACCAGAGTGACGAACATAAGTGAAAAAGTGTATGCTTGAAGCTATTAAGAAAGTCGTTGATAGTCATCTATGTACAGGATGTGGTACCTGTGCAGGCGTCTGTCCTAACGAGACGTTAGCAATGGAAATGACACCTGAAGGTACATACATTCCACAAATTGTAACCGATAGTTGTCAAGATTGCTCTCTGTGCACTGAGGTATGTCCTGTCAATAAGGAAAATATCACGGAGCTCAACCAATTTATTTTTAATAAGATGCCTGATAACTTTCTCATGGGAAACTTCATTGATTGTTATACAGGATACTCAACCGATTCAGCAATTAGATGGAACGCCACTTCTGGAGGAATCATAACATCTTTACTAATCTTCCTTCTAAGAAATCAATTAATTGATGGGGCTCTTTTGACAAGAATAAGCAGAGATGATCCCTTAAAAGCTGAGCCTTTTATAGCACATACAGAAAATGATATACTTTCGGCTATAGGGTCAAAATACGTTCCAGTAGCATTGAACCAATTACTCAATCAAATCTCGTCTGAAAGCGGCAAATTTGCCGTAGTTGGCCTTCCCTGCCACATAGAAGGAATCAGAAGAGCAGAATTGAAGATACCCAGGCTCCGAGAAAAGATTATCTATCACTTCGGCTTAGTTTGCTCGCGGACAATGAGCTTCCGAGGAGTAGAGTATATCCTTCGTAAGATGGGCGTTTCTCTAAATGACGTCACTGAACTAAAGTATAGAGGTGAAGGCTGGCCAAGTGGATTAAACGTATTATTGAAAAACGGGAAGAAGAAATCCCTTCCCATGTTAGGCACATGGTGGAGTGAGATCTTCGGTGGTTATTTCTTCAGTCATTATCATTGTACCGTGTGTGGCGATGTCTTAAATGAAAGGTCAGACATAAGCTTTGCTGATGCATACTTACCTGAAGTAATGAGGAACGATAAGTCCGGCGCCTCAATTTTGATAACAAGAACCGCTAAAGGAGAAAATTTGATAAAGGCAGCTACAGAAAATAATGTAATAGAGGTTTCTGCTTTAACTCCAGAAGAGGTGCTGAAATCACAGTTGTTTATGACAATTTTCAAGAAGCGCAACATAAGCGCACGAATACGGCTCTTGCGGATTTTCCGCAGACCTATACCGCGCAGTCTGGACAGTCGTGCGGAGACATTCTTGAAGCCAAATATATGGGATTACATAGTGTCTCCGATACCCTATATCAACATCCGCATATCAAGGGGTAGATGGCTCTCGAAGATTCTTGAGCGTCTTCCTTTTAGCAGAATCAAGTGGTACAGAGGATGGTTTAAAAGACATCTGATGCATAATGCCGAGGAAGCAATTGAGCATCTGAATGAACCCAAAGACTTGGAAGGAGACGGGCCAAACATCGTCATTACTAATTCTCACGCTAATAACAGAGGGGATGAAGCCGCCCAAAGAAGTATGATAAACTCTCTCAAGCAGTTGGTACCCGATGCTAAGTTCACCGTGCTGACTATTTCGCCTGAAGGCCTTGATCTGCAACAAGAGGATGTAAAAATCCTAAGAACGTTTTCCGCTTCGAAAATAAAGGGTTTTATTATTGTTTTATGGGCAGTTATCAGAGCGTTGGGCATCCGGCTACCTACTTTCCATAAAAGACCACTTAAAGCATTAGAGGAAATGGCTAATGCTGATGTAATTATCTCAGCTCCAGGTGGACCTTATTTTGGAGATTTATACACATCCCACGAGATACGAGAGCATTTATTCCATATCTTCCTGTCCAAAATTCTGCGAAAACCAGTAATGATATATGCTCCATCGATGGGGCCATTCAACTCACGTCGGAGAAACATTCTCCGCAGATTTTTACTGAATAAAGTAGAAATAATTACATTAAGAGACCAGATTTCTAAAGATTACTTGGACACTTTAAAATTGACCCATCCTCTTATTTATCTCACCGCTGATTCCGCCTTCCAAGATACAATCAACATTGATAGAGACCAGATAGAGGCCATAATGCTCGCCGAAAAGATTATCGACCATCAAAATGAGATTCCCAATCGAAAACCTTTGGTTGGAATAACACCTACTGGACCAAACTGGAACTTTCGAGGCTCGGCAAATCCACAGGAAAAACAAGAGTGCTACAATAAGATAATAGCTAAAACAATAGATTATTTAGTTGATAAATTTGATGCTACGATTGTATTTTTCCCTCAACTCTACGGAAATAGCGATGATGTGCCTTTAATAAATGAGATTATAAGCCTCGTAGATAAAAAAGACGCTGTGAGAGTTCTCTCAAACAAGTTGGATTCAGAAATACAGCAAGCTATTATTTCACAAATGGATTTTGTCATCGGCAATCGTTATCACTCAGTGATATTTGCATTAAAGGCAGAAATCCCTACCGTTTGTCTGGCTTATGAACATAAATCACTTGGTATTATGCAGGCAGCGAAATTAGACAAGTACGTTATTAAAATAACGGACCTTACCTATGAGCTTCTAATTGATAAGATAAGCCAAGTATGGAATCAGAGGCAAGAAATAAGGAAGGTACTAAGAGCGCAAATACCAGCAATCACAAAACTCTCCTTAATGAACTCCGTTTTTGCGACGGCACTATTGAGATGTGCGTTAAGAGGTAGTATCAAGAAAGAAGTGCTTGAGAAGGAAATATCTCAGTTGAAGGACGTGTAACACTCATTGGGAAAACATCCCACTGTCAAGTTGCTGCAAAATGAAGGTCTCAATCTTAACTCCTGATTTATCACATAACTGTCTCGGCAGAGCATACTTATTAGCCAAAATTCTCCAAAGACGTTATGAAGTGGAAATTGTTGGTCCCATCTTTGGAGATGGGATTTGGAAGCCGATTGCTGATGATAAGAGCCTAACATACAAGTGTGTCAAGAGTGCTGGGAGGTTTAAAAGTTATCGGCAAATTGGGCCATTAGTAAGAAAGGTCACCGGAGATGTGATTTACGCAAGCAAACCGCTTTTTTCGAGTTACGATATTGGCTTGCTAAAGAAATGCTTGTCAAAAAAGCCGCTAGTCTTGGATATAGATGACTGGCAGTGGGGCTTTCTCGTTAATAACTATGAAAGGGATTCTTCAGTCAATGGGTCGCGCAAAGTCCGGTTTTTCTTGGGTTGTTTAAAAAGTTCCTTGCGTCGGCCGGACTCTTCATATTGGTGGACAGCTCTCAATGAAAAACTGACTAGATTTGCCAACCAGATTACAGTTTCTAATAGTTTTCTTAGGGACAGATTTGGGGGTACCATCGTTTGTCACGCACGGGATACAGCCCATTTTGATCCAGATAAATACGATAGGAACTCCCTAAGAAAAAAGTATGGAATAGAAGAAAGCAAGAAAGCAGTGGCGTTTTGCGGGACAGCTCGACCCCACAAGGGGATTGAAGATTTAATAACAGCATTAAGGCAGGTGCCAGAGGTATTGTTAATCCTTGTTGGAATAGATGAAGGAAAATACTGCCAAGAGTTGGTCTTTAGAGCCAAGAAAGAACTGAGCAACGAGAGAGTTCGGGCGTTTGGTTTTCAGCCCTTTTCAAAAATTCCGAAGTTTTTAGCAATGAGCGACATTGTGGTAATACCGCAAAGGAATGGCTGCGATACGATTGGCCAAGTGCCAGCTAAGGTATTCGACGCTATGGCAATGGCGAGACCAGTCATTGCATCTAATGTTTCTGACTTGCCGGAAATTTTAAGGGGTTGTGGATGGCTTGTAGAGCCTGAGGAGCCTGATGAGTTAGCTGGAGCTATTCAGTATGTGCTGGATCACCCTGAAGAGGCTAAAGAGAAAGGGAAAAAGGCACGAGAGCGGTGCAAAGCCAAATATAGTTATGATGCCATGGAAAAAGTGCTTTGCGGGTTATTTGAGAAATATGAATGAGAGAGATGTTGATGGCTTGGCTGAAAAGCTTGTCTATTTGATTGAACACCCTGAGATATGGCCTGAGATGGGCCGGGCCGGCCGTGCTCATGTTGAAGACAATTACGATATTAACAAATTGAACGATCATCTGATTGAGATTTATCAAAGCCTCTTAGATGGACAATAGCAAGCAGAACAATACAGAGAAGAAGATAAGTTGTGCCGGTAAGACTTGCCAGGGTCAGTGGGTTAGTGAAGAGTATAAGCCGGGCCTGGTCTCGGTCATCATCCCTACATATAATCGAGAGTATTTGATACAGTCAATAAGATGCGTGTTGTATTTGTGACACATTACAGTTCCCTTTACGGGGCTAACCGTTCGCTACTCTGTTTGACTGAGGGGCTTAAGGAATTTGGGATTGAATCTTTCGTTCTTTGTCCATCAAACGGAGATGTTGTGAAAGTATTGAAAGAACGGAGTATTCCGTTTTCCGTATTGCCTTTCAGTACTTGGATTGGTGAATCACGACTAGAGGGTCTGAGAAGGTCGATGCGAAATTTTAAGGCACTCCCTTTTTTGATACGTCAAGTCAGGCAGTGGAATGCGGATTTGATATATACAAATAGTTCAGCAACCCCAGTAGGTGCATTAATCGCCAGAGCTTTGCATAAACCTCACGTTTGGCATATTAGAGAATTTGTTTCGCTACATTATCAACAACGATACGATTGGGGAGAAGGGGCCTTCAAGTATTTTTTGAACAAAGCAGATGCAGTCATCGCTATATCACGCGCGGTAAAGGAAGTTATTTTAGATGGCCTACATGCTAAGACGTACGTCATTTATAATGGAGTTATTTCGAAGGCAGAATGTGAGACTCTAAGAAAAAAAAGTCGCTCATTCAACAGCCCTTCCAAGTATAACTTTGCCATAGTTGGGGCTATAAGTCCGAACAAAGGGCAAGAACAAGCTATAAGAGCATTGGGTCATATTAAGAAAGACTGGCTTGACATAAGACTGATAATTGCTGGTGGGGGCTGGGATGGATACATTGATCATCTGAAGGAATTGTGCGAAAAGTTGGGGGTCAATGAGCAGGTAGAATTTTTGGGATATGTTTCTGATCCTTTCGAAGTCTATATGAAAGCAGACGCTGTCCTTATGTGTTCTAAATATGAGGCTATGGGAAGAGTAACAGCAGAAGCCATGGCGACAGCTAAACCAGTGATTGGATTCAATAGCGGCGGCACACCTGAAATCATTGAAAACGAGGTGACGGGATTGCTGTATGAGGGAAATTATGAAAACCTGGCAGGCTGCATGGTACGTTTTTTAGAGAATCCAAAATGGGCTCGAGAAATGGGGATCAGCGGCTGGGAAAAAGCGCGGAGAGAATATACTATAGAGGTATACGCCAAAAACGTTCACGAAGTGCTACGACAGGTAATTTAGTGGTCAAGCAAAAAACGAATAATCCGAATATTGGTAGCTGCCCTTCTAAAGAAGTGAAGGAATTCACATCTAAACCACTGTTTGAAGAGAATGTAATTTTAGCAGAAAATGAGTATTTGCCGAAGATAAGCATTGTTACGCCGAGTTATAATCAGGCTAAGTTCCTGGAAAAGACAATACTTTCGGTATTAAATCAGAACTATCCAAATCTTGAGTATATTATAATCGATGGTGGCTCTATAGACAGCAGCGTTGAAATCATTAGAAAATATGAGAAGCACCTCACTTATTGGATTTCCGAATCTGACCGCGGACAAAGCCATGCGATAAACAAAGGCTTTAAGCACGCCACGGGTGAACTATTCGGGTGGCTAAATTCAGATGATTACTATTTGCCCGGGGCCCTTCCGGCTGTGGCCAAGACTTACTTGGACGCAGGCAAATCCTGTGCCGTAGTTGGCATTGGCCGAGCTATTGATTGTCATGGCCGAATGCTATTCGAACAGCAGCCCGGCCGCTTGGATTACGAATCTGTGCTTGAATGCAAGGAGAATTGGATTTCTCAGCCTGCGTGTTTGTTTCCTGCTGAAGCATATCGGTCGGTTGGCGGGCTTGATGAGCACCTACACTACGCTATGGATTTTGATTTATTTGTGAAGCTATCGAAATGTGTTCCATTTGTTCGCGTGAATAAGTGTATCTCTGTTGCTCTCAGTCACCCTCAGGCAAAGACGAAGGCGTCGAGATATAAGATGTATGCAGAGGTTCTATTAATACAGATTAAGAACGGTGGTGAGAAATACGCTCTTGCCTCTTTGGAGTATGATTATACGAAGCTGCTTTGGTTCGAAAATCTGGTCAAGCCACTTAAGACCAATTTTCTCTATCGGCTGTTTCGGCGGCGCTTGAAAAGGTCAATATTTAGGGGCTCCTAATTCTGTCCAGTCGAATTGCAGCCATTCGAAGAACTATCTCCAAGGAAAATATTACGATAATTGTTAGGATGTACAATGAAGGTTATAGTAACAACAACAATCAACCCACCAACTGAAGCTATCGAGAAATTTCAGGCGCTGACGGATTGGGAGCTTGTGGTAATCGGCGATAAAAAAACGCCAAAAGACTACCATCTGGAAAGAGGGACTTACATAACCCCTGAAATGCAGGAAAAATATGATAAGGAGCTCTCGGACGCAATAGGCTGGAATTGCATTCAACGCCGAAGTTTCGGTCTGCTGTGGGCGCACGATATGAGAGCGGAAGTGGTGGCAGTGGTAGATGATGACAACATTCCATACGATGATTGGGGAAAAGACCTTATGATAGGTAAGGATGTTGAGGTCAATTATTACCAGACCGACCTCCCTGCATTTGATCCAGTTGGTGCAACGAATGAGAAGATACTTTGGCATCGGGGGTATCCACTGCAGCTTGTCTCCAAACGAGATTATTCTCAAAAAGAAAAGAAGGTTTTAAGACCTGATATTCAGGCGGACTTCTGGAATGGTGACCCGGATATCGACGCAATCTGTCGTATGGAACATGCCCCCGAATGTAAGTTTGATTCAAGCCTGTTTCCCATAGCAAGTAACAAGATGTCACCATTCAATTCACAGAACACGTTCATAAGCGGATCCCTGTTGAAGTACTACTTTCTTTTTCCCCACATCGGACGGATGGACGACATTTGGGCTTCATATTATGTGCAGGCGAAGGGACACAAGGTTGTCTATGGCAAGCCATCGGTCTATCAAGCCAGAAACGAGCATGACTTAGTGAAAGATATGAAACAAGAATATTTAGGCTATGAGAATAACTTGAATCTTGTCAGAGACTTAGCTGTTGACCCTGAAAAAATACTGAATTACCTTCCGCAACAATCTGTTCGGGCTTTCAATCTCTATAGGAGACATTTTGAAGATGCATAAGATACTTATAACCGGAGCCGCAGGATTCGTGGGGCGTCACTTTACAAAGCGATTCCTGGACATGGGCGATGAAGTTCATGCCGTGGATAGCATAGTTCCTCATACCGGTGGAATCGACCCGCATGACGGCTGGCCGTTGTTTAATCCGCTGGATTACTCAAATTTTCATTGGTACAAAGAGGACTGTCGGGACTACTTCAAACGGATTTCGGACGATGACTTCGACTACTGCTTCCATCTTGCGGCAATGGTCGGCGGTCGTTTGATGATTGAGAACAATCCCCTCGTTGTTGCGGACGACCTGGCGATCGACGCCTCGTACTGGCAGTGGGCTGCCAAGACGAAACCAGCAAAAACAGTCTGTTTCAGCTCGAGTGCCGTATATCCAATCAAATATCAGCGGGAGGGTGAATATCAATTGCTCCGCGAGGAGATGGTTGACCTCGACGAGAATATCGGGATGCCGGACATGTCTTACGGGTGGGCCAAACTGACGCACGAGTATCTTGCGCACCTGGCATACGAGAAGCACGCCCTAATGTCCGTGATTTACCGACCTTTTTCAGGATACGGTGAGGACCAGGACGATACCTATCCATTCCCGAGCATCTGCAAACGTGCACTGGCACACAAGGGGGAAGCGACTTTGGCCGTGTGGGGTACTGGGGACCAGATGCGTGACTTCATTCACATAGAAGACTGTGTTGACGGTGTATTGCAGACAATGGATCAAATAGAGAACGCCGGTGCACTTAACCTGTCCACAGGGATATACACGAGCTTCAAGGAATTCGCACGTTTGGCCGCTGAAGTGTGTGGATACAGCCCTGAGATAGTCGGCCTTTCAGACAAGCCGTCCGGCGTGTATGCACGTGCTGGAGAAACTGCCAAGCAAGAGCGACTTGGCTTTCAATACAAGATTGATTTCCGAACAGGAATACAGAGGGCCCTGGACTATTACACCAAGCAGTCGGACTCTCAGTATAGTGCATGAATGAGGTAACCAGACGAATGAATTTCTCACTTGTAGTGACCTGTTTCAATGAAATGAAGTCTTTGCCACGATGGTATGAAGATGTCGTGGCGCAGACCCGGGCACCGGACGAAATCATCGTTGTGGACAGTGAATCTACGGACGGGACTACGGAATTTCTGCGAGATTGGGAGAAAAGGAACCCATGCCTTAAGGTGATCGTGCAGAAGTGTTCGCCCGCTCGTGGTCACAACATTGGTAATGAGCTTGCACAGAGTGAGTATATCGTGTCCACAGACATGGGGGTTCGTCTCGATAGGAAGTGGTTTGAAGAAATCGTGAAACCAGTTGAAGAAGATCCCTCTGTGGAAATTGTAGCCGGTTCATATGCTATAGATAAGAGTACAATTACTACTCCTACTGCAAGGGCAGAGTATTACATAGAGGGCGATGGCATACCACGTCTTGAACCGGGTTTTGTCGTTGGGAATCGATCTGTAGTATACAAGAAGAGTGTATGGCGCGAACTGGGGGGGTTGCCTGAGGATCTGACTCGATATGCCGATGACTCCGTTTTTGGGAGACAGATACTGCAGGCAGGCTACAAAATGGCCTTTGCCCCAGAGGCGTTGGTGTATTGGGCCAGACCCAGGAAACTAAAAGAATTTTGGAAAGAGCTGTTTGGTTACGGACGTGGCGATGGTGAAGCCGCGATAAAGATGCCATATGCCTTCAATTTGTACCTGAAAGGAATGCCGGCTTTTCTTGTGGCACCATTGACCGGTTTACGGGTCATGCAAAAACAATGCAGGTTATCGGCTATTATAAGAGCTATTAGCCGGTTCGATTTGCTTGCTCTATTCATGATGCCCATATTAACCTTCGGCAGAGGCTGGAACTTTGGCAAAGGATATTTAGTGGGATATGCTCATGGCAATGAGCATTGTCTGGAATGCAGAAAAAGGCTAACGGGATCACTATGAGCGTAAGTCCACCAAGAGCAACCGCCATTATTACGGCATATAATGCGGAACGCTACGTTTCGCGTGCTATAGAAAGCGCACTCAATCAGTCTTTCGGCCCCGTGCACGTGATTGTAGTTGATGACGGGTCATCCGACAATACGTCGGAAGTCGCCCGTTCTTATGGCGACAGAGTCGAACTGATCCAGCTTGAAGAAAACAGCGGCCCGGCTGTCGGCAGGACGACCGGGCTTATGAACTGCAAAACGGAATTCATGGCGTTTCTGGATTCCGATGATTACTGGATGCCTGACTTTGTGAAGGAAACAATCTCTTTTTTGGATGCGCATCCGGAAGCAATAGCCGTTAAAACCAGTTACTGCAAGAAGGACTGGGATGGGAAGGAATACTATAAGCCAATACTTGATAGCGATGATACCGAATACTACGGTGATAATGGGGCTGTATGTCCCAACTTTTACCGGTGCTGGTCGAAATACATGGGCGTGCTCACCGGCACGGTGATGATGCGCACGGAGGTAGCCTTGAAAACAGAGGGGCAGAGAGCGGACCTGAGGCTTACGCAAGACCTTGAATTTTGGGCTTACCTTGCTACTTTCGGTCGCTGGGGATTTATCCCGAAACCGCTATTCGTTACAGATCAACTCGCAATCACCCCTGGAGAACGTCTTTCTAAAATCAAAAGGCGTTATATGTTCTTCTGCAATATGGAGGTTGAAGACTGGGCAAGGCGAGTTCGCCGCCGGCTTACCGATCCTGAAAGCCTTGAAGGTTTTGAGCGGGTTCTCAACCGCATTGCCTTGACAATTACCCTGGCCAATGCTTACACGTTTCGCTTCAAGAAATCTTACCGGCTAGCCAAGGAAAACAAAGATAGTCTCGGTGCCGGACTTGGCTCAGTTCTTCGTCTAGGTATCAGGGGTGGGCCGTTGCTATGGCCGTTTGTATGCCTTGCACTAAGATTGCGAGAGAGCGCGAAGGTGTACCTGCGGTTTTCCTTATTAAAGGCTTCTTTTCAAGAAATAGAGAAACAACGATAGTGACGCTGGAATTAATTTGGCGTTCATTCAGTAAATACGGCAAGAGAAACAGGGTCAACGGATAATGGTTTTTGACAAACGTACGATACTGATTGCAGGTGATCTTGCGCCGTTGGGTCGCCCCGAGAACTTACTGGTGGAAGGGCAAATCAAAAGAGTTTTCGGGGATATTTTGCCCGTTATAAGGTCGGCAGATTGCTTTATTGGAAACTTGGAATGCCCGCTGACTAATTCGACAGAAAAGCTCAGTAAGAGTGGACCCAATATAAAGGCGAGTCCCAATGTCGCGCCTATGCTGAGCAAGGCGGGTATTTCGGTTGTCAGTTTGGCAAACAATCACATATTCGACTACGGGTTGAAGGGAATCGAGCAAACCAAGTCCGCATTGGAAGATAATTCAATTCAATGGTATGGTGTAGGCGAGAATGCCGAAAAGGCGAAAGTTCCGTTATTTGTTGATCTTAAGAATTTCAAGTTGGGTCTTTTGTCATATGCTGAACATGAATTTAATTGGAGTGGTGATGATCGGTGGTGTACGTCCATGCTGGAGCCGGAACTGAACATTCTACAAATCCAGCAAGTTGCCACTCAGTGCAACGCACTGGTTGTTTTATTGCACGCGGGGTGTGAGAACTGGCATTATCCATCGCCGCGTGTAGTAAAGCTCTGCCGGGCATACGCAGAAGCAGGAGCATCGGCGGTTCTTGTGTCGCATTCACATACAGTTATGGGCACAGAACTCCACGAGAGTGTGCCAATAGTTTATGGGCTTGGTAACTTCTTGTTTGATCGAGGTCAGAAGAGTCTTGGGTGGAGGCTGGGTTCTATTGCTCGGCTTACTTTCGGTATCGGACAGCCTGCTAATGTAGATATGGTTCCAATACTGGCAGACAACGAAACCGGATGTATTGATCTCCTTCGGGGCTCAGATCTGGAGCGCTTTCAGCAGTTCCATCGCAGTATCTCGGAGCCGTTGAAGTGCATGTATGAGATTGAGGAATTATGGAAGTGTTTCTGCGCTTCCGAGTCGTCTAAGTTTACGAAAGAGATGCTAAAGGCTATTACTGCAATGCTTCCAGGCGGATTGCTTCGTTTGCTGTTGTTCAGTGATAAATCTATTAGAAAAGATTCCTATTATCGCAAGGGTGCCAATATCCTCCGGGGCTTTTTTGTTTGTGAAAACCATAAGGAAGTTTTGGGCCAGATATTTGAACTTGTACGCGAAAACCGCCTCGGAGAATATCGTAGAGGCGCAAGACAAGTAAAAGGGGCCGATTACTTTTTTTCATATGCTTCTATTGGCGAAGTGGATAGAGCCTTTGGCCAAAGTGATGGTCTTTAAGAATACCGTGATAAGCACGTTGGCATATTCGCTGTGAAACTATGGAAATAGACAATCACCAAAGCAATATTACCCCCATTAGGCATTTAATCGGTCAGGCGGGTATACATGGGTATCTGTTGTTAGCGGAACCGCTTCTTGCCTTTTATATTGCCCGTGGGCGGTCAGAAGGATATGATAGCATCGATTCGAGTGCCGCCATACAGGTAGCTTATGCCATGCTGATTTTTATTTTTTCAGTCGGGTATCTAATGTTACCCTGTGGAAAACGGGCCTTGGTTTTCCTGTTAAGTAGGCCGACTGTCTATCTGCTGCTTTTCATCATGATGTGCATATTCAGCTTTTCATGGAGTGAGAAGCCCCTTTATTCCGCCTTCATGGGCTTTCAGTCTTTGGCGTATCTCATTCTACTAACAGTAATATTGGACAGGCTGAGAACCAACTGTACAGCACAAGACATAGTAGAATGGTTGCTTTTGTGGATGGTATGGCAAATTTTTTGGGGTCTTATGGTGCGTATAGTTCGGGGAGGATTAACTTATAATATTTTTGCGACCGGGCGCCTTCAAACGGGAATACTCTTTTTCCTGGCCATCTATATTTCAAGAAGAAAACTCTTCAGGTGGATTGTAATGGCTTTTGCTCTTTTCTCTGGATCAAACAAAATGTACGCAGGGATGATACCGGGTGCTTTTTTAGGAATCTTCTCTGAAAGCCGGAAAATTAAATTGGTATCTTCCGTTGGAGTAGTCGTATTGATATCAGGACTAATCTGCTTCGGCTTAAAACCTATTTTACAGGAAACCGTCTTTCATAGGAGAGCCGGTGTGGGGATGAAATACACCAGCGGTAGAAACTGGATGTGGGAGAAGAGCCTGGACCTCATCAGGGAAAAGCCTTTTTTGGGCTACGGTTTTGTAAGCGGTGAGCGCGATAGGATTTTTGTAGGTGGGGTAAACACTATATCGGTGCATTGCATGCCGCTTTCTGCGGCTCTCGGTGTTGGTATAATCGGCCCTTTGCTTTTGTTTCTATATTTTGTGGAAACGACAATCCTATGTTTTGGCAAGAATCTTCCTCGGGATTGGTTGATCGGTTTTCTGGCGACCATCGGTATATCATTCGTGTTTTCAATGACCGGTCCGGGCCTTGGAGGGAGGGTGTATGGCGGCTGGGTAGCCACGGTGTTCGTTATGACCATGATCTGCATGATTTGTAAGACTCAGCGATCTATGAATCGTGAATTACAGGACACAACCAGTGATGTTGAGGCTGTGTGGTGGGGGAAGCTGGGAGCACATTGCTGGCAGCGAACGCTACAATAACAGCAGACAACTGAGCAATTAGGATTATATGCACAGTACAAACTATGCAGTGTTGAGTGGTTTAGCGATATGCGTATTACATGGATAGTGCGAAGCTTTCTGGACTACCGTGTCCCGGTATTTGATAATCTGAATAAACTCGTTAGCGGTAATCTAACATTGATTTACTACCGGGATGTTGTTCCAATTAGAGTTCAGCGTAAAACAGAACAAGTGTTGGGGGAAAAAAGCATTGGACTCAGTGGCGAGTTGCGTCTGGTGGGACCCAAATCTTTTGCGACGGGAGCAAGTGGTAGCGGAAACGGTGGTGGTCTGAGAATTCCTTTGCAGCCCGGACTTGTCAAAGTTGTCCGCCGCTCTAAGCCCGATGTTATGGTGACCGACGGTTTCTTTCAGTGGTCCACTGCGGCTCTCTGGTTGAGGGCCACAAAAGGTATTCCCCACGTGATGCTCTATGAGCGGACCGGTCACACTGAGCGAAATGCTCAATGGTACAGAAAGGCTTATCGTAAACTGGTTATGCGCTGGATTGATGCAATGTGCTGTAACGGCCAGCTATGCGGGGAATATACTCGGAGTCTCGGATTTCCGGAGAATCGCCTCACTTATGGTCACATGGTGGCGGACGTGGAAGGCATAAAGAGGGCGACCTCTCTTTTGGACGATAAGGTAGTTGCCGGCCTAAAGGCAAGATTTGATCTGAAGGGAATGGTATTTCTTTATGTTGGAGGGCTTGTTCATCGAAAAGGTATTGATGAACTTCTTAAAGCATGGAAAAAGTTTACTTCCCATCGGGAATCGCAAGAGATGACATTGCTGCTTGTCGGCGATGGTCTACAGCGAGAAGAGCTTGAACAATACTGCAAAAGCAGCAGGCTTAACAATGTTCGCTTCGCGGGTGCGATTGATTACGACGAGCTGGCCCCCTTCTACAAATCAGCCGATGTTTTTATTATTCCTACACTCAGCGACAACTGGAGCCTCGTTGTTCCGGAAGCAATGGCCTGTGGGCTGCCTATAATTTGTTCAAAATACAATGGATGTTGGCCGGAGTTGGTAACTCCTGATAATGGCTGGGTGTTTGATCCGCATGATGTCGCTGATACAGTCGCATCATTAGAAAAATGTATCCAGGGCTTTGAGGCCTTGCCGGAAATGGGCCGTAGATCTCTGGATATTGTCGGGAACTATACCGGGCGTACTGCGGCTGAGGCCATACTAAAGACCTGCGAACTCGCAATGAAAAATAAGCCAATAGATTAGACTCAACAGATTAGACTAAGTAGAAGTGCCAAACTCGGCAGCCACCGATAAGAAGTCACTAAATATAAACATAAAAGTATTAATCAGCTTTGACCTTGGTTTTCGATTTTATCTAGGAGTGAGAGCCAATGAAATTACTCATACTTGTTGACTACAGAAATCAGTTCTGGCTTTCCGCGCGACACAAGGAAGCTAATTTTGATATGGGACTATTTAGGAGATGCTTTGAGGAGCTTGGGATTGCGACCGATGTCAAACGTTTTTCTGATATTAATTTTAGGGAAGACGATTATGTTGATACCTTTGTTATTTACCAGTCTTCGGAGGACAGAGGCCTACACTATAAAAGTTATATCGAGGATATTTTGCTCGGGCTGAAACTGAAGGGAGCTATCCTGATCCCTCGATTTGAGCTATTTAGGGCCCATGAAAATAAGGTTTTCATGGAAATCCTAAGAGATATCTCGGACTGTGAGGACATAAAGAACATCAGGTCTCATTATTATGGAACATATGAAGAGTATTTGGGTAACTTCGGGATCTATAAAGATGCCCCATACGTAATTAAGATGGCTGCTGGAGCTCAAAGCAGGAATGTCAGATTGCTCACCACTTATAATGAAAAGCGTTTCATTCCGAAAAGGATGTCACGAACCTTTCATCCATACGACTACATAGTAAACGTATTAAAACCTTTCATGAAAAAGACATACCCAGACTATCGTTCAAGGTCTAATCATAGGAAAAAGTTCATTATCCAAGATTTCATAGAAGATGTTCCTGGCGATTATAAGGTATTGGTTTATGGAGAAAAGTATTACGTTTTGTCAAGAGAGGTTAGAAAAGATGATTTTAGAGCGAGCGGTAGCCACTTATTTTCTTTTCCCGAAACACTACCAAATGGCCTTTTGGATTTCGCAAAGTTGATTTATGACACTTTCGAGACTCCATTTGTTGGATTAGATATTGCTTTCGATGAGCAATCCTTCTATTTGCTTGAATTTCAGTTTGAACATTTCGGAAACTACACTTTGGAGAAGTCGAAATGGTACTTCAAACGTGATTCCACAGGAGCATGGATGCACGTAGACGAAAAATCGATTCTTGAAAAGGAATTTGCCATTAGCGTTTGTGATTTCATAAATAAAGCGACCAGCAATGAACACTAGAGTCTTATTCATTAGTCCATGGTCAATGACATACAATATTGTTCGAGATGGAAAAAAGAAAGACTATAATTTTTATGGCTCCTACGCCGCCGCCATATATGGGGCCGAGCATAGCAACTCAAATAATCCTTAATTCAAGGTTTTCTGATGAGTTTGATGTGATGCACATTGATACAGCCGACAGACGGCCTTTGAGCACGTTAGGGAAGCTGGATGCGGCCAACTTTTATCTGGCGCTGAAACACTATTGTATTCTGCTTCACAAATTATTATTTAACAAACCCGACCTTGTTTATATACCCATATGTCAGGCAACTGCCGGATTTTTAAGAGATGTTCCATTCATCGTTCTGTCAAAACTATTCGGAAAAAAGGTTGTTCTTCACCTGCGAGGAGGACACTTTAGGGAATTTTACAATTCATCTAACAAGGTTATGAAATATGTTATTGAACAGACCTTAAAAAGGATTGACAGAATGATTGTTCTTGGAAGTTCTTTAAAAATCCTATTTGATGGTTTAATTCCCGAAGGGAAACTATCGGTTGTACCTAATGGGCTTAATATAACTTTAGATCAAGCCAGATACAAAAATCCCGAGAAAGATCATATTATGATTCTATTTCTTTCTAATCTTATTGAAACAAAGGGATTCAAGGATGTTTTGTATTCCATTAAGAAGGTAGCGCAATACCATAATAATTTGAGATATTTCTTTACAGGTTCATGGGTGAGAGATGAAGACAGATTCGAGTGTGAAAACTATTTAAAAAGAGAGAAAATTGAAGATTACGTTGAATTTAGAGGAACCGTTACAGGCAGAAATAAAACAAGGTTACTACAGGATGCTAACATTTTTGTCTTTCCAACGTACTATCCGTTTGAGGGGCATCCGTGGGTAATTGTAGAGGCGATGGCCGCAGAGCTGCCTATTATCACTACTGACCAGGGATGTATAAAAGAGTCCGTTATTGATGATGAAAATGGGTTTATAATCCCTAAGAGAGATCCGGATTCAGTAGCAGAAAAAATAATCTATCTCATTGAACATCCTGAAGTAAGAGTGAGAATGGGTAAGAAGAGTCGCCAGCTCTATGAAGCAAATCTCACAGAGGAACATTTTGTTCAAAGAATGATAGATGTTATTAATCTCACTTTGAACGGTTAATGGAATAACTCACTCAAAAGTTAAAATTTGGTGATATTGTACTGATGGATATTTACGGAAAAATCCTAAACGCCAAACCTGTCGGAGTATAGTTTATTCGGTGGCGATTTCAATAGAAGACATATTTGCTGAGCGGAAAAAGAGCTTTTTTAATTTACCGCTTCCTTTACGCAATGGTGTGGGGTACATCTATAATAAAATTCCGCTATCCATTCGCTATGGTTCTTTTTACAGGATATATGCCAAACGTATTCATCGTTTTCTGATAGAAAAAGACCCACAAGTTATACACCAGTTGCAACTTCATTTGTTGAAGAAAACGGTCAATCATGCCGTAGATAATATTCCCTTCTATCAGCAATTTCAGAAGATAACGAGTACTGCGGAACTTCAACAATTCCCTGTGGTATCCAAAAAACATTTTAATGATATGCCAGAAAAGCTTATTGATCCAGGCAGCGAAGGGCATAGACTACGCTCAAATACTGGCGGCAGCAGTGGGACTCCCATGAGTTTTTTTCTGCATAAACATGTGACACGCCCCAAAGAGAAGTGTCACTTTCAATGGTTTTGGGGACAATATGGTTATCGTCCCGGAAGCAAAACTCTTATGGTAAGAGGGGCTCCTCTAAAGAATAACAGTCTATTCGAAAAGCAAATTCTTGGAAACATTCTATCAATCTCGTGTTACGAACTGAACGACCGGAATGTGAATGTGGTCATTAGAGCTATCAAACAGTTCAATCCGGAGTTCATCCACGCTTATCCTTCGGCATTGCGTATTCTTACTGAATGCATCAAAGAGCCATGCCGGTTGGGTAAAGACGTCCGGATCAAAGCGGCGTTCCTTGGTTCCGAAGGATTGAGTGAAAGTGATCATGAATGGTTCAAACAGTTCTACGATACTCACATTGTGAATTGGTATGGCCATTCTGAGTGTGTCTTGCACGGAGGCAATTCTCCAGGGACTGAGGAATATTACTTCTATCCATTCTATGGCTATGTTGAACTTCTGGATGAGCATGGCAGCACAATAACTGAACCTGGCAAAATTGGGCGCATTGTTGGAACAAGTTTTGACAACTATGTGATGCCGTTTATTCGATACGATACGGGTGATTTGGGTGTATTGTCCTCAAAGAAGGAAACTCCTAATGGCCTGCCCTGTGTCGTCATGGAACACATAGAAGGGCGTTCTCAGAACATCGTCTTTTTGAATGATAAAACCATGGTAACCTTGACAGCGTTTATTTTTGGTCAGCATCTACCCCAGTTTTCTGGCATTAGGGAAATGCAATTTCAACAGGATGAAATTGGCACACTTTTAATTCGAGTAGTTCCAAACTTAAATTGGAAATCTGACGATTCTGAAACAATGAGGACAATCTTAATGAGGTCAGTTTCTGGAAAGATCAAGATATACGTTCGTATTGTAGAGCAAATTCCGAAAACTCATCGTGGTAAACATCGTTTATTGATACAAAACTGCCATGTATAAGTCTGGTAGTAGGTTTTGGAGGTTCTGGTTTGACTGAACAGAATCATGTTGCGATATGCAAAGGCAAGGAATGGTATTCGACTGAGGCACCGTTCCATCCCTCTGAAAAGTATCCCGAGTATCCCTTCCAAGATATTTTGTCAGAATCAAATAATGCGGCTTATTCCATAGTAAGGAATGTCCTTCACCTATTGGCGCTGGACAAGTCCAATTTTGGACAGACAGCCTGGAATCCATTGGGAGACTTGATTGAACCGGGCGATTATGTCCTGCTCAAGCCAAACTTGATATGCGAATCACACAGCACTCGCCCGAATGAGTGGGAGCAAGTTATTACCCATCCCTCCATCATTCGAGCGGTTCTGGACTATGTGTTCATCGCACTGAAAGGAAAAGGAAAAGTATCTATTGCGGATGGACCGCAAACCGATTCGGATTTTGGTGAAATCGTGCGACGGACCGGGTTAGATAAAATCGTTGATTATTTTCAGGATAAGGGACTGGAAGTCTCTTTACTCGACCTGCGTCGTGATCATTGGCTGCACAGAAACGGCGTGACCTATAAACGAGAGTCACTGCCTGGTGATCCCGCCGGCTACACGACGATCAATTTAGATGACGGCAGCGAGTTCGCGAACTATCCACTCAAAGGCAAGTTCTACGGCGCGGATTACGACATCGAGGAAACCGCTAAGTACCACGGGCAAGGACATCATACCTATGTGCTTTGCCGCAGTGTGATGGACGCCGACGTGCTAATAAACCTACCGAAAATGAAAACACACAAAAAGACAGGTGTCACCCTTAGCTTAAAGAATATGGTCGGTGCCAATGGTTATCGAAATTGCCTGCCACACTACACCATCGGCACACCCGCAGAAGGAGGTGATGAATTCTCGGATAGCAACTTGAAGAACAAGGTCCAGAGTCGGGGGATAGTCGGCATCAAGAAATGTCTGACGACCCTGGGTGGTTGCGGAGGGGCTCTGACACAGCTTCTATTTAAGACTGGCAAAGCAGTGTTTGGAGATACGAGTCGGGTAGTACGGTCGGGCAATTGGTATGGAAACGATACAGCCTGGCGCATGGTCCTGGACCTCAACAAATGCCTGTTTCATTTTGCGGGAGATGGCAAACCTCGAACCAAGCCTTTGCGCTATATGTCGTTGATCGATGGCATCATTGCCGGTGAAGGGGATGGGCCGGTAGCTGTCGATGCGAAGCCCTGTGGCATTGTTATAGCCGGATTCAATCCGGTATCGGTAGATACGGTTTGTGCTGAATTGATGGGATTTGATTATCGCAGGCTTTGTGTTCTTGAAAGGGCTTGGAGAATAAAAGATTACCCATTGATAAACTGCACGCCCAACGAGATTCTCTGTACATCCAATATACAAGACTGGGACGTGGCGTTCGACAAACTTGAAGGCGGTGAGCATTTGGGATTTCGCCCACATTTTGGGTGGGTGGGTCATATCGAGCATGGAAAGGCCGAGCGAAAGCTGGAGGAGAAGTTTGGACTTTAAGCATTTTTATCTGCATCTCCCAGTTTTCTGTCAGAATTCTCTGTGCAGTCTGTATGGGGCACGGCTCATTCGGAGGCGATATGGGAATAGCTACAAAGCGCTGGAACGAGAGGTATTTGAACGAGATCGATGGACTCCTGAACGGATAAAAGCCTTTGCTCGTCGGCGATGCCGGGCCATCGTGCAACATGCCGCCAGCACTGTTCCATATTATCGCCGGTTATTTGCAGAAATGCACATTGACCCTCAGGATATCCGTGGGCCTGATAATCTGACGGCTCTCCCGATTCTGAATAAGCAGACTATCCAAGGGAGCTTGGCCGATTTTCACAGTGACTTAAAGAACCGGATGCGATACAGCACAATGCATACCAGCGGCACAACCGGGGCTGGACTGATTTTCCCAATGACACTGGAGGCCGAACAGGAACAATGGGCCATATGGTGGCGATACCGCGCTCGTTTTGGCTTGGACCGGAATACGTGGCACGCCCATTTCTACGGAAAGTCCATAGTACCATTCGAGAGATCGAAACCACCTTTCTGGCGTGTCAACCGGCCGGGTCGACAAATTCTTTTTAGTGCCTACCACATGAGTGAGTATAATCTCCCCTATTATGTGGAGGAGCTAAACCGCCGACATCTTCCATGGATCCAGGGGTATCCTTCGCTCTTGGCGTTACTCGGATCCTTTATGTTGGAACAGGGATACGAGTTGAACTACAGGCCCAAAGTAGTCACAGTCGGGGCTGAAAGTCTCCTACCACAGCAAAAGCTGGTCATCGAGAAGACCTTTGGAGCGCCCTGCCGGCAGCACTATGGCATGGCGGAAGGCGTAGCCAATATCTCGGAATGCCCGGAAGGTAATCTTCATGTGGACGAGGATTACGCCCATATCGAATTCCTTCCCGTGGATGGCGACTCATATCGTATTATTGGAACTAACTATACCAACTATGCTTTCCCGCTAATCCGCTATGATGTTGGTGATCTGGCCCAACTTGAAGATCCAGAGAAAAGGTGTCCATGCGGACGTACAGGGAGATTGGTCAGGTCGATTGACGGCAGGAAAGAAGACTACGTTCTAACACCCGATGGCCGACGCATCGGCCGGCTCGATCACATCTTCAAGGACATGGTCAACATCAAGGAGTGCCAAATATTCCAGGAGCATATGGAGCGAGTCGTTTTCAGAGTGGTTCGCAGCAAAGAATACACTGGAAAAGACGAAAAGATGCTTCTGCGTGAAGCCCGCACTCGGCTCGGAAACCAGATAGTAATAGACATTGACTACGTTGGAGCAATTGAGCGGACAAGCCAGGGAAAGCTACGATTTGTAATTTCGAAGGTTCCCGGTGCCCAAATACAAAACATTGAAGGCGAAAACTCTTGAAACAACTTGCACAAAAACTCAAAAACGGAGAAATACAGGTTCTTGAAGTGCCGCTTCCGGTGCTTGGGCCAGGGAAAGTGCTGGTAAGAAATCACTATTCGCTGATCAGTGCTGGGACAGAAGGCAGTTCTGTAACTGCAGCAAGAAAGAGCCTGATAGGAAAAGCAAAGGAACGACCACAGCAGGTGAAACATGTGATAGATGCACTGAAACAGCAGGGTCCTGTTCAGACCTACAGAGCGGTCATGAAAAAGCTTGATTCCTATTCGCCCCTTGGCTATAGCTCCGCTGGAGAAATAATAGAGGTAGCTTCGGATGTGCAGGGTTTTGTCGTGGGTAATCTTGTAGCCTGTGGAGGGGCTGGTTACGCAAACCATGCGGAGATAATAACCGTTCCAAGCAATCTATGCGTGAAGCTCCCTGAGAATGCCGATTTGAAAAGAGCAGCCTACAATACAGTAGGTGCAATTGCCTTACAGGGTATAAGACAAGCCGATTTGAGGATTGGAGAGACTTGTGCTGTGATAGGACTCGGACTTATTGGCCAGTTAACTTGTCTGATTCTCAGGGCAAGCGGTATTAAGGTTGTTGGAATAGACATAAATCCAGGCATGGTAGAAATTGCCTCAAAACACTGTGTGAATCTGGCTTTTATAAGGGAAGAACCTGGATTGGCTGAAAAGATAGGTGAGTTTACTGAAGGGATTGGAGTAGATGCCGTCATTATTACTGCAGGTACTACCAGTCTTGATCCAATAAATTGTGCAGGTGAGTTAGCACGTCAGCGGGGTAAAGTAGTCGTGGTAGGAGCAGTGCCCACGGGATTTGATCGAGATCCGTATTGGTACAAGAAGGAACTGGAACTGCACATGTCATGCTCTTATGGGCCCGGCCGCTACGACACCGAGTATGAAGAGAAGGGGATTGACTATCCGGCAGCGTATGTCCGCTGGACAGAGAAGCGGAATATGCAGGCCTTTCAGGAACTGGTGCATTCAGGTCGGATTGCTATCGACTACCTCACTACCCACGAATTCCCACTTGATGAGGCAACAAAAGCTTATGACATTATCGTCAGCCGCAGCGAGCTTTTTCTTGGCATCGTTCTGAAATACGATGTTCACAAGCCGATAGCAAAGCATCGCATCGCGATCAGACCTGCTAAGGCTGAAGGTAAGGTAAATATCGCCTTTGTCGGCGCAGGGAGCTACGCACAGCAGAATCTTCTGCCAAATATACCACGCAATGATAACGATGTGACCTGCGTCGGCATCATGACAAATTCAGGTACGACATCAAAGCGTGTTGCCGAGAAGTTCAACTTTCAATTCTGCACATCTGAACCCAAGGATATCTTCGAAAACAATACCATCAACACTGTGTTTATCGCTACGCGGCACAACAGCCATGCAGAATATGTAAAGTCGGCCCTTACGGCCGGAAAGCATGTGTTTGTCGAAAAGCCGCTTTGCCTGACCGAGGAAGAGTTATGTGGGATTGAAGAGCTATACAACTGCCCGGACCATTGCTGCCAGTTGATGGTCGGGTTCAATCGGCGGTTTGCTCCGCTTGCTGTGGAACTGAAGAAGCACTTGGGTGATGTTCCGGTTTCCATGCTCTATCGAGTTAATGCCGGTTCGATTCCGGGAGATAATTGGATCCAGGATAAGGAGATCGGTGGCGGGCGCATCATCGGGGAAGCTTGCCACTTCATCGATTTTCTAACCTGGCTCTGCGGGGATCTTCCCAGACACGTACACGCTGTGGCTATCCCTGATCCCTACGGTTTGAATGACACGGTTAGCATCAACCTGCAATTCGCAAATGGCTCGATAGGTAGTCTCAGCTACTTTTCGAACGGTTCCAAAGAAATGCCCAAGGAGTACGTTGAAGTCTACAGTGCTGGCCTCATTGGTATCATCAGAGACTTCAAGGTGTTAGAGATCCATTCAACCGGCAAGCCCCGTCGCAAGAAAACCCTTGTCCAGGACAAAGGCCAAGCCCGTATGGTCAAGGCTTTCATTAAGAACATCAAAGAGGGTGGATCACCGCTCATCCCCGCTGATGAAATCTCTGCTGTGACACGAACTACTTTTGCCGTGCTGGAGTCCCTCAGGACCCACCAGGCAATTTCTCTCTGACTTTCCATGATTCAGGCTAAAGCTCAAAACTGCATCGAAGAGATGCTCTCCTATATCGAGTCGGCAGACTACGCCGGGTACGACCCCTATGATGCGCTGAACAGTCCGTTGATTCAACGCATTGGAGCAAACAACAAATGGGTGCGAGTTGGGGCAACGCATCTGATCAGACGATCTCCTGTTAACCTCAGGCCATTGTTTGGTATTCGAAAGGGTCACAATCCAAAAGGAATCGGTCTTTTCCTTTGGGGCTATTCCAAGCTGTATGCGCTAACGAAAGAGCGGCGATATCTGGAGAGAGTCGATTATATCCTCAACATACTGGAACAGCTTCAGAGCAAAGGGTATTCGGGCAACTGCTGGGGTTACAACTTTGACTGGCAGTCACGGACATTCATGCGGCCCAAGGGAACACCGACTATCGTGAACACCTCCTTCATTGGCCATGCCTTGCTTAGCTGCTACGAGCTGACGGGCAGGCAAAGAGCCCTGGATATGGCTATTCCGATTAAGGGCTTCATACTGGGTGACCTCCACAGGACCAGGTTGGATGGCACGTTCTGTTTTAGTTACACACCGGTAGACACTGAAGCTGTGCACAATGCAAACCTTCTGGGCGCTTCGATTCTTGCCCGTTTGACACGGTATTGTGATGATGATCGGCTGACGCAGGCGGCTCTGGCAAGCCTGGAATATTCGATGAGGCACCAGCGGGATGATGGATCGTGGTTCTATGCTGATACCAGTATCCAACGCTGGATTGACTCATTTCACACCGGTTTCAATCTTCAGGCCATTCGGTACATCCTGGATGCAGGATTAGCGCCGGAGTATCGGGCGGCTTATCGTAAGGGTGTCGAGTACTATGCAGGAAATTTCTTTCTCGAAGATGGAACACCGAAATACTATCACGACCGGACCTATCCGATAGACATCCATTCGCCTGCCCAGGCAATCTGCTTCTTCTCCAGAGAAGGTAAGGAATACCAGGACCTTACAAACAGGATTGTCAATTGGATGCTACAGAATATGTACAGCGGGAGAGGATTCTTCTATTTCAGGAAGGGCAGGTTCTTGAGGAACCGCATCCCTTACATGCGGTGGTCCCAGGCATGGGCATTCCATGCTTTGACTGAGTACATCATAAAATAGCTGACTTCCTAAAAGAGCAAGCTGATGCAAGCACTTGATAGGTATTATCGACGTCATAAAGTTGTATCTTCAGGAGAGATTGCCTGGCGTATTCGGTCGTCACTGCGCGACCATGTCGACCGGTTTCTCGTTAGTCGGCGGCAGCGGTTAAGGAAGCCGTCAGTAATCTTGAATGGAGATGGTAGTGATACTGCCCCCGGTTTCCACGTGTGCGATATGGCGGTTGGTGACAGGGCATGGCTAAAGGCAAATGACGATGTTGATAAGCGGTGTAAAGATTCCTTGCTGGCCCGAGCGGAGCGAATTGCGGAGCATCGTCTCGATTTTTTCGACCTGAAGGATAAGAACCTTGGCAATCCGATTGTCTGGAATCGTGACCACAAACGCGGTCGGGATACACCGATGACTTATTGTGCATCTCTGGATTACCGGGATGTTGAGGAGGCAGGGGACTGCAAGTTTGTCTGGGAACCCAATCGCCATCACCAGCTCGTAGTGCTTGGCCGAGCCTATCGCCTCAGCGGTGATATAAGATTCGCCAATGCCGTGGCGGAACAAATAGATAGCTGGCTCAAGCAGAATCCCTTTGGTTTCGGGATGAACTGGCGTAGCGGCCTGGAACTCGGGATAAGGCTTATCAACTGGGTATGGGCTGTTGACCTGATCGAAGAGTCGGGAGCTATCGACGACCAGCTACGACATCGAATATTGGACTCCGTAGCGCGTCATATCTGGGAAATCGACAGGAAGTATTCACGCGGCTCTTCCGTGAATAATCACCTGATCGGCGAGGCAGCAGGAGTGTTTGTTGCAGCAGGTTACTTCGCAAATTTGAAAAAAGCATCGCGCTGGCTGGCCAGGAGCCGGGAAATCCTCTGCCGGGAGATCCTTAGCCAGACATTTCCCGACGGTGGTACGATGGAGCAGGCCTTCGGGTATCATCTTTTCGTACTGCAATTCTTTGTTGCAGCGGGAATCGCGGCCCGCGCGGCAGGTCAGGATTTTCCCGAATCCTATTGGTCGCGATTGGAAAAGATGTTCGAATTTCTGGGCATCCTAAGCGAAGGCGGTGACAACTTGCCAGCATTCGGTGACGGTGATGACGGCTATGTATTGGATATCGGACGTAATCCCCGCAGCGTTCGGGAATGGCTGGCGGTGGGAGCCGCACTGTTCAGAAGAACTGATTTCAAGGCCTGGGCAGGCGGGTATGTCGAGCCGGTCAAATGGTTGGTGGGTGAACCGGGACGCCAAAGTTTCAAGGCAATCCCAGAGCCGCAAAACAAGACAATTACCTCCAGGGCTTTTAATGATAGCGGTTACTATCTGCTGCAGCATGGCGAGTTTGATTCGCCGGAACGTATCAGCGTGGTATTTGATTGCGGCCCGTTGGGGATGGGAGCCCTTGCGGGACACGGACATGCGGACGCCTTGAGTTTCACTCTTCGGGCGTTTGGCAGGGATATACTGGTTGACCCGGGGACGTACGATTATTTCAGCTATCCAAAATGGCGGGAGTATTTCCGTAGTACGCGAGCGCATAACACGGTCGTTATTGACGGCAGGGACCAATCGGAGATGCTGGGTCTTTTTCTTTGGGGCAGGCGAGCAAAGGCAGATTGCCTGAGCTGGCAACCCACAGATGTCGGGGGCAAGGTAATCGGTAAACATGATGGTTATATCCATCTGGATGACCCGGTCATCCATAAACGTATGATTGATCTGGATGGCCAGGATCTTGTGATACGTGATGACATTATTGCTCGTGGAAAACACAAAATAGAGGTGTTTTTTCATCTGGCTGAGCATTGTGTGGTTATTCCAGCGGGTAGGAATCGTTATCTCGTCGATGTCGGCTGGCGAACAATTGAAATCGAATTGGATCCATGTCTTCAGGTCGAATCATTTAATGGCAGTGAGGATCCAATTTGCGGGTGGCTCAGCCGAGGTTATCATCAAAAAGAGGCAAGCACAACACTTGTTGGCCGCTGCACTGGTAAAGGTAACACATGCCTGGTGTGCAGGATCAATATAGGTGAATTGAAGCAAGCTGCAAAATAGATAAAGGCTGAACAAATGATGAAAAATGACAAATCCAATCAACGACCGGTCATCGTAGCTGTGGTAGCAGCAGGTTTCCTGATGTTCGTTTCTACCGTAGCGTATCGCGTTCTGGCTGCTCATCTGGAGGCTCCCGTGAATAGCACTCCGATATCTCCTGACGCATTGGAACGATTACCGCTGCAAATTGGCGATTGGATGGGCCGGGAAGTGCCGTTGGACGAAGCTGTAGTTCTCGCCACAGATACCGATGCGCACATCAACCGTCGATATTCACGTCACAATGGTTCGGAATCTATCTCGTTATATATCGCCTCTGGCGTCAAAGCACGTGACCTGATGCCACACCGCCCGGAGGTTTGTTACACCGGGGCCGGCTGGACGCTCATTGATAAGCGTCCCAAGGAACTGCCCTTGAGTGACGGAATGGAACTGCCATGCAACGTCTTGGAGTTTTCCCGCGGCGCTTTGAACACAGAGAAAATCGTGGTTCTGGATTATTATATTGTTGATGGGCAGTATTGCCGTGACGTTTCACTATTACGGTCCAAGGCATGGCGCGGCTCCGGCACGGTTCGTTATGTAGCTCAAATACAAATAGCTGCGTCCACTACATCTAATCTGGCTGCCGATTCAGCAGCGAGAATAATCTCTGACTTTGCTGTCGAATCAGCTTCATCGATATCTAGATTGTTCGAGAGCCCCGAAGAGGATCAGTACTCAGACAAAGGTTGGTTTGATGTTAACAATATGTTTGGGGGAATTGGTAGTGGTTAAAAATCGTATTCACCGCGGGCATACTTTGAAGATTTCTGGCAGCCATCAACTGCCGGACAATCTCCTGGGAATTGTTTCAGTCTTATTGGCGATGCTGGCCGTGACTGTTTTGTCGTATTGGTCGATAAGTGCGAACATTTTCAAGGAATGGCAAAGAAGCGATGATTACTCTGCGGGCCAGCTCGTACCGCTGATCGCACTTTTTCTTGTTTGGCATGAGAGAAAAACGCTAAGAAGATGCTTGCTGAGGCCGTGCTGGTGGGGTATAGCACTGCTTATAATGGCACAGGCAGCGCGGTTTTACGGATTGCTGTTCATGTATGAATCGGGAGTGCGATACTCAATGGTACTGACCTTGGCGGGCCTGGTTCTTATGGTTGCCGGTTGGCAGGTGTTTCGCAGTGTCTCCTGGATACTCTTGTTCCTTTTTCTTATGTTCCCTTTGCCCGGGCGCATTCACAACCTAATCAACGGACCATTGCAGAAAATGTCAACGACGGGGTCGGTATTTCTTTTGGAGGCGTTTGGTGTCAGGGTCAGCCAGGAGGGAAATGTCGTGATGCTGAATGAAAAGATCCCTATGGCGGTAGCAGAGGCCTGCAGCGGCCTGCGTATGCTGATAGCGTTCGTTATTGTCGCGGCATTCATAGCGTATATGGTGAAGCGCTCACGCCGACAGAAAGCAGTCCTGCTTTTGTCAAGTATTCCTGTCGCGGTGATGTGCAATATTTTGAGACTCTGCGTGACGGCGGTGCTATTTCTGCTTGCAAGCGCTGAAGTAGCACAGAAGTTCTTCCATGATTTTGCCGGTCTGGCCATGATGCCGGCTGCGGTTTTACTTATATTCAGTGAGCTTTGGCTGATGGATAAACTTACTCTTCCTGAACCCGATGCGCAACAGGAGCAGACAAGAGCACAAACCAAATCAGCCACCCAGGCCTGTACGAAACGGACGAAGAGAAGAAAGCAACATGCATAGAACCGAATAGTTGGCCTGGTTGGGCAGGTGGTACCCGGGATAATTGGCTTTATCGGGAAAATAGCTCTAATTGGCGGTAAAAAGGAAGTAAAATTTATTTTTATATTGGTAATACCCTGGTAGAAGCTGAGAATCCTTGTTGATTGGTGAGTTACAAGTTCTTGTGAACAAAGAAGTTACAGTCGATAACACGCTTTTTTAATCGGCAGTGAAAAAAAGTATAAAAAAATGCAATTTTTTGTGGTTTTTCCCTTGACTAAGGGAGGAAAGTCCGGTAGATTGATAGTTTATAAAGTTGATAATGTCTATGGAGTGATGAGTTGGTGATCAACAGGAGAAAACTTCTCATAACGGTTGGTTTAGGTTTGCTCGTTACGACGGGTGTTTATGCCGACATGACACCAGTATCCCGAATGGATGCCAAGTGTGTGCAGTCGTCGAACGCTTGCAGACTGGCGGAACTCCAATACACAGATTTATCCAGCTCATCTAATCCCCCCAGCGTCGCTAAGATAGATTTATGGTCTGTCGAGTTTTTACCAGAAGCAAAAGATGATGATAGCCAGAGCGCTGAGATACAGCATCTGCAAATCTTGACTAATGGGCCGGGCAGCTTAAATTTATGTCTTTCCGCCCTGATAGGCCTGGGTTTGTGCAGCTCCGCTCACTGGGTGAAAAGGATATCTTTTGGCTTTGTCCCGGAATGGTACCACAATGGTGGTCCTTTCCAGATTGGCCACAGCTATGCTGTAACACCGGAATCTCTCTGCCCCGTACCGGTTTGCTGTTTTATTCAGCCGGTCTGCACGGTGGAGGATTCTCTTCCACAATACCACCTTGGGACAGTTGCGTCCCTTTGGCGGAAGTCACAATTGACGCCGACTGTACTCGCACCCCGCGGACCTCCTAACATGTCATAGAGAGATTGTCTCCCTCTGTTTTAGGTGAGGGAGCAATCATCGGATCGAGTGTTTAACTTAATATGAAGTTATTACACTGACATGTTATGGAAGGATAAAAATCATGAAAAAATTAGGGTTTTTCTTAATAGCAATGTTTGTAGTATGCGCGATATCTGTGAATGCAAGTGCAGCTATTTACTTTAGCTATGAAAATACAGACGCTGCGGACGGCACACTAACGTGTCCCTATCCCGGGGCTATTGTTGACAATTTCGACTCGGGACGACCAGGATGGACTTACGGGGACGCGACTTACGGCGACAATGGCGCTATCGTAAACGGCGACTTAAGCGGAAAATACGCAGCTCCGTATAATCCCGAAACTCTCCTTGACGATACCACTGACTATTATACGGTACCCGTAGATGTAACTGACGTCCCACAATCTGCAACTGTATATTTTGGTGGGGGTACCTACAATTATCTGGGTCTCTTCTGGGGATCCATGGATAATTACAACTCGATTGATTTCTATTTGGGTGACTTTTCCAACGCTGCAGTTGCTACGGTTACAGGAGCGCAAGTAAGCCTTGATAGTGCGCAGGGCGGTCAGACAGACCCATTAAACAATGCATACGTGAATATACATGGTGTACCAGACTTCGATAGGGTTATATTCACAAGCACAAACTATGCATTCGAATTCGACAACCTTGCGGTTCCCGTCCCCGGCGCCGTCCTGCTTGGCATACTCGGCTTGAGTGTAGCTGGCTGGAAATTGCGTAAATTTGCCTGAGAGTCTTCGAGTAAAGATTGCCTCTCTCTGTTATACTGTGGGAGCAATCATCGGATTGAGTATCTTACTTGATCGAACGAAGAAGTTATTAAATTGACATGTTAAAGAAAGGATAAATAACAATGAAAACAAAATTATTAATTCTCAGTATTGCAGCTCTGTGTTTCAGCGTTGCACCTGCCATGGCGGATTTCATTGCGCCTACGGGTCCGGTAACGTTCGGTTGGTCGTGGGATGGGGGTTACTCGTTGCAGAATGTATTAGACTCCATTACGGTTATTCCACCTTCACCAGGGCCAGGTAGTAGTGTGAATGTACTAAACGATACGATTCTGGATAGTTGGGATTCGTTGTGGCAAATTGGAGGGCAAGGACAGTCAGCTGCCACTCTGGTTATTGAAATCGCAGGATATGCGCCTTCTAATATATTCGGCATATATGACGCGGCTAATCCCGCGAATTTGGTCCCCATCTTTACGGGAGGAGCCACTGCGGGTGCCAGAGCTACAGTGACCATAGAAACCGATGGAAGCGTATGGGTCGTCCAAACCTACCCCGTAGTCGGCGGTGGTGATACCACTGTTGATTTCGCTGGAAATCTCTTTGGTTTCTATCTGAATACGCCGAATGGTACTTTTTACAGCGACACATTATTGAATACTGACAACTTCGACCACTTGCGCGCTTATCAGGGCAAAGGCATCGATACTATACAAGTAGGGACTTCCTCAGCCGGCCTGTGGCAAACAGACACTTATGCCCTGGCTTGGGAGGATCTCCTGAATGGTGGTGACCAGGATTACCAAGACATGGTCCTAATGGTCGAATCCCTCATGCCCGTTCCTGTACCGGCAGCCGTCCTGCTTGGCATTCTCGGTCTGGGTGTAGCTGGCTGGAAACTGCGTAAGTATGCATGAGAGTTTCGTAGCAGACAATCAGAATATGATTGTTGTCGACGAGTAGTTAAACTGCAGGCGAAGCCCCGCTAAAGGGGCTTCGCCGCAGGTGTTCATTTTCGCGGAGGAGTAATCGGCACTTAATATCCCATTCGTGGAATGGGAGAAAATCCCTCGCCTTCAGGCGATAGTAGTTTACTGTATGTATTCGAACTGGAGTTACTTGACCAAAGTCGAGGCTTCCTGGGGGTTAATTTCGCACATAACTGGCTCGAATTTGCTTTGTAAAGCATACTTGCCGGATGAAGAGTGTTTCTCAGCTTCTCTGTACAAAATATTGAAAATATTGTCTGTGAGAAGCTATTTAAATCATCTTCAATCAGATTAAATTTCTGTAACATATCAACAAACAGTAAGTCAGTGATATTCCAAAGGAGATGTGTCATGCTTAATTTGAACAAATGTGCGAAGATTAATGTAAAGGTGCTTATCATTCTGATAGTTGTGACGGTAGCAATTGGGGCGTCCTTATTCGCTGCTCGTCACATTCGAAGAAACATTCTCTCGGAAATGTCTCTAAGAGCGGGGGAAGCTGCCTTTGAAAACAAGGACTGGCCGGCTGCATATAGAAATCTCAGGGAATATCTCGGCAGAAATCCCGATGATGTCGAAATCCTCAAGAAGTATGCCAAAGCAGCGCTGTCCATCCGGCCGCTCGACGCCAAAACTATCGGTGGAGCCATCGCGGCATATCGTCGTGTCCTGCAACTGGACCCTCTCGACGAGGTTGCCTACGACAAGCTCGCTACGCTCTATGCCTATACAGGTAATTTCGAGGAGCTTGCCTACATTGCCCGAACACGGCTTGAGAATGACCCGAATGACCTAAAAGTCCGGCTATCGGTGGCTGAAGCGTTAATCCGCCTGAACAAAATGGAAGAAGCCCAAGAGAAACTTACAACATTCATAGAGGAACTCGAGCCGCTCCCGGATAAGTATAACGAATATGTGCGAGCTTGTGGACTGATGAGCAACATTGAAGTCATTAAGGATACTTCTGTGGCAAAAACTGAAGCCCTAAAATGGCTTAACAGAGCTATAAACCACGCCCCGGAATCTGTTGAGGCACTGGTCTCTCGTGCACAGTTTCACCGCCGGACGACCGAAATCCCCGGCACGAGCGAGGAAGACAGGCTGGCACTGCTGGGACTCGCTCGCAAAGATCTCGAGGCAGCCGACAATCTTGGCACAGAAAACCCCCTACTTCTCTATTCCTTAGGTGCAGAATGGATGGCACACGGCGAGCTTGACCGGGCTGAGGCCGAGTTGCAGGCTGCTGAGAGTCTCCCGCAAGAGACGCTGGAGGAACACTTTTTCGACTTAAATAACTGGACTGTAGCAAGATTCCTCTTGGCTTCGGAACTGGCGATACGGAGGAAAGCCACGATTGAAGGTGCCTCTCTGGCAGATGAAACACTGAAAGTGCTGACAGAAAGAAGACATAGGGTCCAGGTTCTCCCATCTTCTATTGTGTGTTACATTAACACGGACAAGGTCTTGGAGGCGCGGCGCTGCCTTGACGAGTATCTTGACATCCTGCATACACAGGAAGTGACATCAGAGTCCAAGCTGAGGCTCGCCTACCTGCAGGCGCTGGTGGCGAAAGCTGAGGAAAGACCCTATGCTGTCATCGATGACCTGCAATCAGCCATTGTAAGTGATGCCTCGCGTCCCGAGCTTTG
>Ga0315545_1000381_pt1 | contig 47664 bp, 44 predicted proteins | sample SalMarSW160210MG_FD_203096 | JGI IMG/M metagenome (GOLD analysis project Ga0315545, IMG submission 203096) | Salt marsh sediment microbial communities from the Plum Island Ecosystem LTER, Massachusetts, United States - Salt Marsh Sediment SW1602-10 ...
CATCCGCTTCATACTCATTTGTATCTGCATTTTGCGGATTCTTACCTTGACCTCGGGCGCGCCTTCGGTGTCTCTGTGTTCCTGCTTGACCTCCTGCTTGCTCATCTTCAAATCTTCGATGTATTTCCATTTCTGGTACATCAGGTCCCCTATTGCCACTGCAACCAGCGCGATGCACACACGGATGCACAGTCCCAGTATTATCCGGGCGGTTGTTATGATTATCTGTCCGGACCATGCCCATCGAAGACCGACTAATGTTTCGATTTTGCTGTCGAGATAGACCCAGACGATTATCCCAAGCATCGCAAGTTTAAGTATAGAGGCCAGCAGCTTGACCATTGATTTGCCGTTGAAAAGCTGCTGCAAACCCAGAACAGGGTTTATTGCGTTGAATTTAAGTTGTATTGCTCCCGGTGCAAAGTTTGGTCCGGCGATGGCCAGTCCCGCCAGGACCGCACTGGCTGAAAGCACCGCAAGAACGGGAATGCCGACAAAAATGGAGTCCGCTATCTTGGTATTTATAAAACCGAGAAACGTCTCAGTATTTGTGAATACTTCCCTTTGGCAGCTCATCCCTTCTCTCGCTAATGTCGCAGCCCACTCTGCAAGCCACCGGCCGAATACAGCAAGTGCCGCTATCAGCGCAAGAAGCGTCGCCAGCGACATCGCTTCCTGGCTGTGCGGAACCCTGCCGCGTTCCCTGGCCTTTCGCAGGCGACGCGCTGTTGGTTGTTCTGTTCTTTCCGCCGCGGGCTGCTCAGGCATATTACATCTCTAAAGACTTTCTCATTGAATTACACGATTGTTTTTTTAATCGGTTCTTCGCTGTTGGCGGGTTGTCTGTCCTCGATGACGAAATACTCTTACAAAGGCAGCATCTTCGACATCAGTTCCGCCATTTCGCTCACAAAGTCGTTTATAAAAGGAACGCATACCGTCACTATCGCAAGCCCCAGCCCGATTCTCAGCGGAAAACTGATGAAGAATATGTTCATCTCGGGGACTAATCTCGCAAGAATCGCCAATGCAACCAGCAGAACCAGCATCGCCGCCAGCACGGGTGCGGCAAGCCGCAATCCCGCCACGAACATCGCTGAGCTTGCCTCGAGCATTTTGCCCGCAAGGGTGGCTGCGGACGGTATATCGCCCGCAGGAAAGACCTCGTAACTGCGCTCGATAACTTTCAATAACAGGTGATGCCCGTTGGCCGCGAGAAATGCCAGTGCCAATACCATCTCTAACAAGCTCGCTATAGGCGCGCCATGTTCCTGAGTAAAAGGGTCTATTACCTGGGCCATCGACAACCCCATCTGGCGCTCTGCTATCTTGCCGCCGAGCTTGGCTGCCGAGAATAGAACATTTGCTACTGCACCAAGGGCCAGCCCATAAGTTGCCTCACAGCCGAGCAGCAACACCGCCTGGACCGCCGACGTCTGTTCTGCTGTTACAGCCGGCGGATGTGTTATCGAGAAGAAAATTGCAAGCATCACGGGGGCGGCGACTTTTATCATCGAAGGGATGCTGCGCCATCCGAACACCGGTGCCACGAGAAAAAAAGCGGATATCCTCGTCATCACCATCACAAAACCAAGCAGCTTCTCAATCAGCAGCTCCATCGCTCAGTGCCCGATGTTCTGGATATACGCGAAAATCTCATTGGTGAAACGCAGTGCTACTTCGAGCATCCAGCCGCCCGCCAGCAGAGCCACGACGCCCACTGCCAGAAGTTTCGGAACTATGGTCAGCGTCATATCGCGGATACTGGTTACCGCCTGGAGCAGCGTCACGGTTACACCGACTATGATACACGCCAACAGAAGGGGAGCCGACAATAGCAGGGCGGTCTCGAGTGTGTGCCGACCCAAATGCAAAGCAAAACTTCCGTCCATCTTTAATCTCCGATGAGCGTTATCTGAAGCTCAAACTCAGGCTTTTCGCCAGCAGCCCCCAGCCGTCGACGAGTATGAACAACATCAGCTTTATAGGCAGGGAAATCATAACCGGCGGAAGCAGCATCATACCGGCACTGAGCAGAACCCCTGCGATAACAATATCAATCAGCAAAAATGGAATAAAAAGCAGGCATCCTATCTCGAACGCCGTGCGAAATTCGCTGATGATAAATGCCGGTATCACGATATGAAGTCCCAGCTCCGTCGGGCTGCTCGGCCGCTCAATCTTCGCCATCTGCACGAATAATGCCAGGTCTGCCTGTCTGCTCTGCCTGAGCATGAATTCCTTTATGCAGTCGCCTGACTTCTCTGCTGCCGTCTGGAAACTTATCTGGTCCGCAAGGTATGGCTTGATTGCTGCGACATTTATTTGTGTCAAAGTCGGCGTCATCGTGTAAAGCGTCAAAAACAAGGCCAGCCCCATAATCGCGATATTCGGCGGAATCGTCTGCGTTGAAAGCGCCCGCCGCACAAACGCCAGCACAATCACTATTCTCGTAAAAGATGTCATCATCACCAGCAGCGTCGGAAGTATCGCAAGACCGGTAAAAATGATTACCAGTTTAACCGGTGTTGACCAGTCTTTGCTTTTGTCCTGCGTCGCCTTTTCAAATGTTTTCATCAGCTCGTCGATACTTGGAACCGCGTTTGATGGACTGCCTGAGGTTTGTGTTATGCCTGTTTGCAACGCTGGCAAAACCGCGAATGTTGTGCTCGGTGCCTGTCCGGATGCAGAAGGACTGTGCATCAGGAAAATCACAGCCAATAGTAACAGGTGTTTGGCTCTCATTCGTCCGGCGCGCTCCTTGCCTCTAACTCGGCCGCGAAGTCCGCCTCCGGCTCCGTAACGTCAGCTAACATCGTAACCGTATCGTTGGTGCTGCCTATCAGCAGGCGCCGATTGCCTACCTGAATCAGGTGTATACCCTTGCGAGGCGCGATATACGCCGTCTCCATAACGCGTATCTGTTTTCCCGGCATATTCACAAACCGAGGCAGCAGCTTCTTCGAAACGTATACCGCCGCAATAGCCAAAACAATCACCAGCGATACCGACAGCAGCATCTTGTAGAACAATTCTCGCCTGCCGAAGGTACCGAACTGCCCGCTGTTGGGTGATGAGTCAGCTTCGTTAATCTGTTGTTCTTCCTGTTGCGGTTCCAAAGGTTCGATTTCCTGCTGGTTTGTCGTGGCAAATACACGGGCCGCGATTGGCAGTAGACCGCCCGCCAATATCAAACCGGCCAGCACCGCAGCAAGTTTTATTTTGCCTCTCGACACTTCAAAACCGCCAAACGAACCTTGTCTTGTTCAGATAACTGCAAAAGATGTGCCCGAACGCCCCAAACGCCGCCAATGGCCTTTTTGGGCCAAAATAGCGGTTAGCCGCCTTGGCATTGCTGGGGGAAAATCAGACGCTTTGTTGAAAAACTTAACGCAGTCGGTATCTGCAATCACATATTCCTGCACGAACCGAAGTTCGCAGCAGGATACTCCTGGATTTAGCTGTCATTTCTGAGAATTGCAATCAGCACCTGTGGCTGTGCTGAAACTGTTTTATCCCCGTCGGACCACGTGCTCCCCGGCCCGGTCCCCCAGGAATACATCGACCATTTCCCCGTCCCGGGCAGATTCGCACGAAGAAAATCTTCAACCGCCTTGCCCCGCTTGGCTGACAAAGCCCATTCCTTATCCCGCGGCTGCCTGTTGCTGCCCACGCACATCACGCACAACCTCACCTCCTCCGGGCTTTGGTCCTGCTGCAGACCCGTGCAGAACTGCCGAAGGAATCGTTCGGATTGTTCGTTAATTGTAACCGCCTCGCCCGAAAACTGTATATCCGTCAGGACAAAATCAATCTTGCCGGCGGTTATCGGCGACGGCATGGCGGCTCCGTATGAAGCTATCTTCTTGACGTTCCGCCTCACCCTCTCGCTTCTCGCGTCTATCGTCCTGCCTTCGGTATCGTCCTCCGGGTCGCTTACCGAATAGTAGTAGTTGGGGCTTCCGCTGCCTAAGTTTCTTTTGCCCCCGAATCCCGCTTGGAAAGACTCAAGAAACGACCACCCGCCGCCTTCACCTTCATCCAGCAGCGTATCGTCGCGGACGTGTCCCATACTCACTAAGACCACGAAAAATGCCAGCAGCAAGGCGATTAACGTCGTGAATATGACAATATATGCCGGTGCCTTTGCGACTTCTTCTACTATTTGACGATGCTGCCGGCTCATTTGCTTACGTTTTCCCCTAATAGAACTATCTCTATTGTGTTTTCATCTGTCCGGCTGGCGCTATCCTGCCTGCTTGTCGAAAACGCTCCAGATGCGGCCACGCTCGCCGTTGATATACCGAATCTGCTCCGCTCCAGTCCGCCTTTGGTTGTTAAGTAATCCACCACTGCCAGCATCCGTGAAGGTCCAATCTGGTCGTCAGCCGGAGACCGTGCAGCCCTGTGTTCGCCTATAATCACGCCGTTGGGCACCTTGTTCAGGTAAGCCGCAAGAACGTCCAGAATCTCCCGGCCCTGTGGAGACAATGTTGCTGCCCTCCCCGCAAAAATCTTGCTCGATGGTATCAGAAAAACTCTCGGCGCGTATGGGTCACGAAAACCCGTTGTCTCTTTCAGCCAGCCGCCTGGCCCCTGTTCTAATGTCGCGTGCTCACTGCCTTCCAGGGCGCCCTCGACCGGGTCCCTCTTCATAATAGTTGCAAGATTGTTGCGGTACATCTGGTCCGCCCACTTGAACCCGGGCATTACCCTGCGAAATGCGTTGCTCAACCCCGGTATGGTCTCAACCCCTATCGATGAAAACGTCATCAAAAGCACGAAAAATGTCAGAAGCAGCGTCAGGCAGTCGCTGAATGTAACCATCCACTCCGGTGCGCCTGATGTGTCGTCTGCCGGCGGTGGCTTCTTGTTAAATCCCATTACACGTTGGCCTTTACTTCTTTGCGTCTGCTCTGCGACACGAATACCTGCATCTTCTCGCGAACTATGGTGGGGCTTTCTCCCTCGGATACCGCGCAGATTCCCTCCACAATCATCTCCTTGGCCGTAACCTCCGCCTTGGAGTAAAGTCCCAGTTTGCCCGCCAACGGAATGAAAATCAGATTCGCCGACATCGCCCCATAGAACGTCGTAATCAATGCGACTGCCATTCCGGCCCCGATTGATTCCGGCGAGGTCATGTTACGCAGCATCTGAACCAGACCGATTAGCGTCCCTATCATTCCGAACGCCGGCGCCGCCGAACCCATAAACTCCAATATCTTCTTGCCCGTCGAATGCCTGTCCTGAAGGTACTGGATTTCCATCGACATTATGTCCCTGATTGAATCGCCGTTCTGTCCGTCGACAAGCATTTGTAGTGCTCGACCTAAAAATGCGTCATTGGCCTTGGGAATTTCCTGCTCTAAAGCAAGTGCGCCGTCACGCTTGTTGATGGCGGCGTAGTTGACCATAAGCTGAATCAGCTCCGACTGTGAGGGTATCTTGGTCACAATCGTTTTCTTGATGACCGAGAATATCCCCACAAACTGCGGCAGCGAAAAGTGTATCATTGTCGCGCAGAGCATCCCGCCTATGGTGATTGCCATCGCGGGATAATCGATGAATATCTTCCAGCTTCCGCCGGATAGTATTGCCCAGCCGATTAGTAAAAAACCGAAAATTACTCCTGCTATTGTTGTAGGGTCCATATCTATTTCTGCTCTACTATTTCTTTTAGTCTCTGACAGAGAACTGCCGTCAGCTTCGGTTCCGTCGCAACCAGCTCTGCGAGAAGCTTCGCCTTGGTCCTCTCCGTCATATAGAATAAAATTTTCACGGCGTCGTCCATCGCTCCGCCACGCACTCTGCCGGTCTCCACTTGACTGGCACACATGTTACGTATAATTTTGCTTGCGCTGGCCGGGTCCATCTTGTCGTAGGTGGCCGCTATACTGGCCAGGTTCGCCTTTTCACTCTCTTCTATCTGCGTCCGTGTTTCCAGCAGTAGCTTTCTCTGCTCCTTAAGGTTCACCACCAGAGTTGCCAGCTCAACGCGTATCCCGTTCAGCTCGTCGATATCGTTCTTTAACGTCTCCTGGGTCATCTGGAGTCTCGCCTCGCGAACCTCCAGCCCTCTGACCTTGCCCTGGTAATCGTTTATCTTTTCACGCACCTCGTAAACGAGACTGTTGAGCCGTTTTTCACTAAGACCTTTTTTTGTTTCCCTCCTCTCGGTAATTTGCATATCCGCGGGGAAAACGGCGGTGCTTTCGACCGTTGGCTGTTCGGGCGTTTCAGTTTGTTGGGATGCAGCCGGCTCCGGCGGTGGCGGGGCGGGACCCAGGAGCATAAACGCCGCCGCAAATGTCACCCCAAAGCTCAAAAGTCCCGCTCCGGCCGCGATTATTATCTGTTTCTTGTTCACTTTTAGTCTCCTGTCAAACGCCCGGACGTATCAAATCACGCCGTCCTGCTCTTCTATACCGCCGTCTTTTTTGTCCCTGATACTCTCACGCGCAAAACCTACGGTCGCCATCTCGTCAAGCTGCTTCTGTTCGAGTTTGTCCTGTGCTTCAATGAAGTCCTTCTTCGCCTGTTCTCTCAGGCGTTCGAGACTCTCCTTGAATCGCCTGATTTTCATCACTTCGGCTATCTTGCTTCTCTGTTGTTGTTCGAGCTTCTCGACGCTCGCTTTGAGCTGCTTGATTCGTTCGTCCGTTGCCGCCGAATGCCGTAGAAAAAATTCCTGTTTGCCTAATCGGTGCATCGGGTCCTCATTGGCTATTCCATCGAGTATGTCCCGCAGGATTCTCTGCTGTGAAAGCAGCTCACCGCGTTTAGCCGTAAGTTTCTCTGTTATTGCAAAGAGCTCTTGGGTCTTAATCTGTTCCTGTTTCGTCCTTATATCGAGCACACGCTGCAGGCGCCATACGAATCGCCTCATCTAATTATTCCCTGAATTTTAATTACCGAGCAGCCGGTCCCAAGTCTCCGTTATGGCCTTCATCTGGCCGACGGTCTCTCGCAGTTCGGTCCTCTGCCGAACCGGCTGCACTAAAAAATTCCTTATCTGGTCAATCAGGGCGATGGCCCCGTCGATTCTACGGTTGCTGCCCGGCGAAAATGCCCCGATGTTGATAAGGTCCTCGGCGTCGGCGTAAGTGGCGTATATCTCCCGCACTTTTTTCGCCGCCGTTTTGTGCTCCTTGCTCGTCACCACCGGCATCAGCCGGCTCACGCTTGCTAAAATATCCACCGCCGGAAAATATCCTCGCTCCGCCAGTTTTCTCGATAGCACTATGTGCCCGTCTAACAAACTCCTTGCGCTGTCCGCCACGGGGTCCGTCAGGTCGTCGTTTTCCACTAAGACCGTCAGTATCCCCGTAATGCTGCCGTTCTCGGCACGCCCCAGACGCTCCACCAGCCGAGGCATTAGTGAAAAAACGCTCGGGCAGTATCCTTTTGTTGCCGGCGGCTCGCCCGCGGCAAGCCCTATCTCTCGCTGGGCCTGTGCAAAACGCGTCAGTGAGTCCATCATAAATAGCACGTTCCTGCCGCGGTCTCTGAAATACTCGGCAACCGTTACTGCCACAAATGCCGCCTTGACCCGCTGAATGGGCGGTGAATCCGACGTCGCCACTATGACCACGCTGCGGGACAATCCTTCCGGCCCAAGGTCATTGTCTAAAAATTCACGAACCTCCCGGCCACGCTCGCCTATCAGCGCCACCACGTTGACGTCGGCCTCGCTCGAGTTGGCGATGTCGCCTAACAAAACACTCTTGCCGACGCCGCTTCCCGAAAAAATCCCGATACGCTGACCCTTGCCGCACGTCAGCAGTCCGTCTATCGACCGGATACCCAGTGGAAGCGGCTCGCTTATCTTCGTGCGGCTCAATGGCGGCGGACTGCTCGTGTCAAGCGCCCGCTTGTCGGCTCCCTGCAGCGACCCTTTGCCGTCGATTGGTTCGCCAAGCCCGTTGATGACTCTGCCGAGAATGCCTTCGCTTAGCATAATCGTTCGCGGAGTCGTTCTCGCCGTCACTGTGTCGCCGGGCGATATACCGTCTATGTGCGCGAGTGGCAGCAGAATCAAATGGTCTTTTTGAAAACCGACGACTTCCGCCAGAACACGCCTGCCGTCGCGAATATGAATACCGCACAGCTCACCAAGACCGACTATCGGGCCGTTCGATTCAACAGTCAGCCCGGACACCCTTACGACCGTGCCCTGGCAGTCCAGCAGATTGATTGTATCGAGCGCCGAATGAAGCCGGTCGAAATCTATCACAAACTCTTCTATGCCTTCAGGTGTCATTTTTCAAATCGCCTTGCCCAGCGCCCTGCTGACCTGTTCGAGATGTTCCTCTATCAGTGACTCTACCTTGCCTTTCGGCGTCTCGATTACGCACTGTGCCGGTCCTATCCCGGCGTCGGCAACGAATTTCACGCCGTCGAATGTCCCACTGTCCCCCTGGATTTGTTGTAACCGGCTCAGGTCCTGGGGATTCAGCCGAACAACAATATCCTGCCGAGTAGGTGAATTGTTCAGGGCTTCCTGGACTATCGTCTCTATCTTGTAGTCGCCCTCCTGGACCTTCTGTGCGAGTATCTTTCTCGCTATCTCAACTGCCAGTTTTGCTATCGCCTGTCTGTGCTCGACTATCATCCTGTTGCATACAACCTGTAATTTCTTCGCCGTTGCTTGGAGTGCCTGTATCGCCTGGGCATACTGTTGCTTTAGCGTCTCCGGCTCGACCGCTGTCCCGCCCTCGATATTGACCTCGAAAGATTGTGGCCCTTCGAGCGTCGAGTCAATTAGCTCCACTGAATCGACAGGCCCTGCCAGTTTTATAGTGGGTGTCCCCGACATATCATTGTCCTTCTGCGAACATCAGTTCGCCCTTTATGTTCATCTCGCGAAAGACCTTGACGATTTCTTCCCTTGCCGCCGCCATATCCTCTTTCTTCACGGTTCCCATAAGCGATGTCTCCTCGTCCACCATCGCGTTGGCTCGCTCCGATATGTTTGACCTGATTTTTTGCTTTATTGCTTCATCAGCATCACGCAGGGCAAGCGCCAGCCGGCCGGCTTCGATGCCCCGCAGCGCCTGCTGACAGGACCTGTCCGCGACAAGGGGAATGTCCTCCCAGATTATCATCAGTTCCGCCACGCTGTCGGCTGTGGCGGCGTCCTTTTCCCTGATTGAGCTGAGCAAGCCGTCCCGGAGTTCCTGGCCTAAGTTTCGCAGAATAACCGCCACCTTCCTCAGCGACTGTTCTCCCTGTGGCCCGGCTGCCGCTGCTGCGGCTCCTGTCAGTGCCTTCAAATGTGAATCGACCATTTTTGCTATGTGCAGTCTTGCCTCCCCGCCGACCGCCTCGCGAGTCGTCATTCGACTGATAACGCTCAGCCGGACGCCTTCGCCCAGCATACTCAGCACCGCCGAGCTTTTCTTGGCATCCAGTTCCGACAAAACCACTCCTATTGCCTGGGGATGCTCGTTCTCGAGCGCCTTGGCCAGCACCTCCGGGCCGACCGACCGTATCTGCATGAACGGGTCTCGCTTATGCAGCAGGTTGCTGATTTCCTTTTGAATCTGTTGTGCCTTCTCGAAGCCCACTGCGCTTTTGAGCATCTCCTCTAAAAACGTCTTGAAGTGGAAGGTATCGCTGCCTTTTACATGGGTGCAGAATTCCTTCGCAAGTTCAAGGCTCTCTTTGCTGTTGCGATAACCCGAAGCGTCGAGATACGCAAGTTCCAGCGCAAGTTCCTGAACCGATTGTGGGTCCATTCCCTTCAGCAGCTCTCCCGCCGTATTTGCATCCAGACCCATCAGCAGCATTGCCGCCTTTTGTTTGCCTTTGAATTGGACTATTGCTGTTGGCATATTGTTCAGTTGCTCCGCTGTCTATAAATCTTCATTACGACTATGCCTTTTCCTGGAGCCAGTTTACGAATAACCTTCTTGCCTGCTCAGGGTTGCTTCGCATTACTTCCGCCAATTGCCTGCGCACCACAACCGGTTCCACGCCGCCCGCCCCGGGAAGCATACCGGCTGCCTCTGCTCCTGCCGGAAGCTCCGCTATGGCTGTCTGGCCCTCCACTTTCTTCCGCGCTTTTGTGAATACCCTCAGCACGATTAATGCGCAAAATGCCGTAATACCTAATGAGGCGTTGCGGGCAATCGTTATATAATCCAGCTTTTTCGGCTCCTCCTGCTGCTCGGCACTGACAATTGGCCGGAAGAACCTCGCCTCGACGACCTTCAGCGAATCTCTTCCGTTAAGCTCCAGCCCAAGCGCCGTCTCGATTAATTTCTCAACGTCCGCAAGCTGCATTATCTTTGCTCCTTCTACCGTTGACTCCGTCCCGTTTACATCGGCCACTGATAAATCCACAACCGCGGCCACTGATAGCGTTGTTACGTCGCCAGGAACAATCGCTTTTTGCTCCACTGTCTTGCCTACAACGTATTCCGTTACCACTGTTTCATCTTTCTTCACCCCGCCGGCCAATGTCCCGCCGCTTTCCGTGCCCGTAGCCGGTTCCGTCTCCGAATTACTCTTTATCTCTTCCTTGGTGGTTACCTTTCCCGTGGGGCTGTAGGTCTCCGTGACCGTGCTGACGCTGGTCATATCTACCTCCGCGCTTACCCGCACAGTGGCCCGGCCGGGACCTAACACCGCCTGCAGCATCTGTTCGACCTTGTTCGCAAGGTTCTGTTCCACCCTCTCCCTGTAATCTTGGACCGTCCCGGCACCGCCTGTCAGCGCCTGGTCCGACTGACCGTTGAGAAGTCTCCCGTTGCTGTCGACGATGGTTACGTTGTCGCTCTTGAGACCCTCAACGCTGCCTGCAACTAAATTGGCAATTGCCGCGATGTTTGAGTTGCTCAGCTTGTAGCCCGGCTTTAATTTCAGAACTACCGATGCGCTTGTCTGCTGTTCGCTCGAGGTAAATACCGTCTGGTTGCTGCTTACTATATGGACGCGTGCATTCAGCACCCCTTCAATCATCTGGATGCTTCTGGCGAGCTCGTCCTGCAAAGCACGTTTGAGATTGACGTTCTGAACAAACGGGCTTACTCCGATTTTCTCGTTGTCGAATATACTGTAGCCGCTTTTTCCACCCGTCGGCAGCCCTTCCTTGGCGAGGTCCAGCCGGAGCTGGTAAACCATCTCTCTCGGAACGTATACGCTTTTGCCCCCGTTTCGCAATTCGTATGCGATGCCTTTCTCGCTGATTTTGTCGGTTATCTTGGCCGCCTCTTCCGGGCCAAGCTCCGAGTACAGCATTGTCATATCAGGCAGCCGTGCCCAGTAAGTTAAAAGCGCTCCTATGATGCACATCGTAATGACAATCGCCGCCAGCAGCGTTCGCTGCACTATGTTTATCTTCTGCCAAACCGCGACAAGTTTCTCAAAAAAGTTCATATCCTCTGCCCGCTTGTATTTTGCCCAATCACGCCGTTACCGGTTATAATGGCATATTCATAGTCTGCTTATACGCGTCGATAAGCTTGTTCCGCACGCCAACTAAAACCTTGAAGCTGATGTCCGCCTTCGCCACCGCGGCTACCACCGATGCGATGTCCTGATTTCGACCGGCTAACAAATCCTGTATTGACATATCCGATGACTGCTGAAGCCCGTCGACCTCCGTCAGGTACTTGCCTAATGCCTTTACTGTGCCGGAAAAGTCTCCCTGCTCGCCGGCCTGGTTGCCGGCCTTTTGCGCCTGCTGGAGAAGATTGTTGGTTGCTGAACTTACGTTCGGGTCAAAGTTAATCATTGTCTTTCACCTCACCTATCGAAGAAGTTCGAGTGTCGCATCGACCATTTGCTGATACCGCCGAAGCACTGCCGCATTCGCCTGGTATGTCCGCGTCGCCACTGTAAGGTTCATCATCTCGACGGGAATGCTCACGTTTGGCATTCGGACATAGCCGTTCTCGTCTGCATCCGGGTGCCCCGGCTCAAGCACTCTGCTAAAATCACTCATATCCTTTGCTATCCGCTCTACCTCGACTCCGCTTATACCGTCAGTTTCCGTTTTGAGTATCGCCTCAAGCCGTCGGTATGGTTCGCCTTTGCCCGCGTCGGTCGTCCTCGAATTGGAGATGTTCGACGAAATTACCTCCATCTGCTTGTTCTGCGCCCGCAAACCCGACACGGCAATGTCTATTGGCCCGAATCCGTTTTCGATTCTCATCTTTTGACTCCCGGCTATCTGATGGTGATTGCATTATCGATTTGACTGTATTTCTTGTTCAACAGGCGAATCAACGCCTTGTGCCTCAGGGCATTCTTCACTAATTCGCCCACTTCAACTTCGAGGTTGACGTCATTGCCATCCGGTTTCACAGCCGTGTTTTTGGGACGGTACATCTGCGGCACGAACTCTTCCAGGTCCTCTAAGTCCCCTAAGTCCCCGGACTCCATCGCCTTGGCTAAAAGCTCTTCGAACTTCACGTCAAGACGCCGATAACCGGGCGTGCGCATATTGGCGATGTTATTGGCAATCGCCTGCTGGCGCATCGCTTCAGCTCTTAGCCCCGCCTCGAGCAGTTCCACTATGCCCGTTTTGGACATCTGCAAGCCCTGAAAAATATGGTTAACCTTTTCTTATCCGCCTGAAGTTGCAACGCTCGTGCCAGAAATGACTTTTTGGCTCGGCGGGATTGTTTAAGCTCGTTTTTTGTGAAAAATCGCCTGTTTTGACTCTCAAACTCGCGGTTTATAGAGATGATTACCGTTCGGTTTCTATACAACAAGCCCTGTTTCTTGACGACGAGAAAAAGGGGGCAGGAGTCTTTTTGAGATTGCCGTAAGGAAATTGTTTCCTCGCAGGCCGGAACATTTTACCGGCTTTCGATTCCGGCTCAACATCTTTACGAAAAAACACTTTTTATATAATACTTAAGTCCTATGCTAACAAGGTCTTATGGCTGTATGTATGCGGCAGGGCCTGAAGTGGCATCCTGATTGCTAACATTCGTCTTAGTTTTGCGCTATGAATATAGGTCCATTAACAACTGATTTGTTATTCGCAGCGTCTTTGGAGCGGACGCAGGATTTTGCTGCGCGCAACTCAACAGCATCAAACTCTAAAAGCCGCGATAATGGTCTTACAAAACGCCCCGAAGGCGAATTCGCTGATAGCGATTACGTTTCGATTCATAGCGAATCTGCAAAACGCTCTGCCGAGAATACTCAGTCCGATAAAACATCTCAGAACACACAGAAAACAACGGAAAATGCGACCGAGAACGATTTTCATGAGATTCTCGAAAACCGGCTCATAATTGCCCAACAAAATAATGGAAAACGTGAAAAATCGGATATGGATAAAACGGCAAAGACCGTCGAATCCTCAAAACAGGATATTACGCTTACACTGGATGGACTACGAGATGTTATTGGTGTTGCCACTGGTCAAAAACAACAGGGTAAAGTGGTCCTTGGCCAGGAAGGCCGGCTAAGCACGCTTAACGATAAGTGTATAGACGGGGATGCTTCGGGGCAGTCACAAGCGGTTGACAAAGCAACGAATACAGCAGCCGAAGTAAATCCCGGCCAAAACGATAAAGCCAATATAGCTCAAGCGAGCTTGCCTTTACTCGCAAAAGTTGATTCAGCCGAGACATCAAAAACAACTCAGTCGCAAACGGTTAACGCTGCTCAGGATGCCACACAGGACAAAACCGAAGCCCTTCAACAGGCGTTACTAACTTCTGCAGACCATAAAACAGCCCCTCAGCAAAATGTTCAGCCCACAAAACAAAACAATACCGCTTCTTTACTTCCGCAAAGTAAACCGGCCGGGATAGCGTTCGACGGCTCAGAAAACTCAAACGACAAGCTAATCGAGTCAGGCAGGAATGCGGAGTTGTCAAATACACTGAATAACAGCAACGCTTTGATTGCAGCAAACGTGAAAAATAATGGAAATAACGAAGCCGGCCAGGTGCAGACCGACAAGGCAGGGAAGCTGTCTGATAATTGGGAGATAGCTCGTCCCAATAACATTCAGGTTCAGCTCACAAATGATGGGCAGGGAAGCCCTCAGCACCTGGCTGGCCAACGCTCCGGTTACGACGCAATATTCGCCCAGTCGGCTGAAAAATTCGGTATTGAATCGGCTGAGCTGTTCTCTAAAAAGCAGGGCGGTACTGACTCTAAAAAACTACAATCCAACCGTGGCCAGGATGTCGGCCTTGAGCTGACTAATGGTGTTGCCGCAAATCGTCTAATGGCCCAGACCAGCGGAACTCCTGTCGCTAAAAGTGCAACTGTCTCCGACCCTGCCGCTGCGGTAAAAGAGCAGATTCGCGAGTCAATCCAATCCTCGCTCCAGCAGGGAAACCGCCAGATTACAATTCAGCTTCATCCGCCCGAGCTTGGTAGGGTGTATGTAAAGTTCAGCCAGCAGGGTAACGAGCTTACAGGCCTGCTGGAGACAACCAATCCACAGACCAGGGGAGAGATTCAACAGGCAATCCCTGAAGTAATGCGCGCTCTTGAGCAGTTGGGCATTGCGATAAGACGTATTGATGTCACGCTTTCGGATTCGTTTAGGCAGTCGGCCCAGCAGTCCTGGCGGGATAGTTACTCTCACGATGCCTCGGAACAGTTTGCTCATCACAGCTTCAATGATTCCGGCTCAAATAGGCCGTGGGACGATTCGTTTGCCGCAACGGAATATCTCGCGGACGCAACTGCATTCAATTCACAAACAACCTCCGGTGCACATCAATCATCACCCTCAAACGAGTTGCTGGATGTCTTAATCTAAGGTATGGCGTCCCCATGCTTGTAGTCGCAGTTGTCGCGTGACATTTTTTTGTCACCTTGAATTTCTCGGACGTTATCAACCCTGTTTCAGCGTCCCAGACGCCCATATTACAGGGCCAAAATATTGTCGCCTGCCGCATCGATTAACTCCCTTAAGTCCCCGTTTTCATAATCGATAATGACAGTTGGAAGCTCGCTACGTGCTCGTAGCACGATAAAGGAGTTGTATCGCAGGTCTTCAATGGCCCCCGCGATGAAAGAGAGCTGAGGATTTGATGGAATGGCTTTTAAGGAGTTAGAAATATGTTAGTTATTAAAAACAACATTATGGCGGCAAACGCCGCTCGCCACCTGGGCCAGAGCTATGATGCCTTGGCTACGTCGGTCGAGAGGTTGTCGTCGGGCCTGCGCATCAACACCGCAAAGGATGATGCCGCTGGTCTCGCCGTCCGCGAATTGATGAGGGCGGACATCGCCGTGCTTCAACAGGGAGCACGAAACGCCCAGGACGGCATCAGTCTTCTGCAGACCGCAGAGGGTGGTATGCAGACCATCGACAACCTGCTTGTCCGTATGAAACAGTTGGCTGAACAGGCCGCCACCGGAACCTATACATCTGACCAGTTGTCCATTATGGACACCGAGTTTGATGAGCTTGCCGAGGAAATCGAGCGTATCGCCGGCTCCGCCAAGTTTAACGGAACCAGCCTGCTCGACAGCGCAACAGGCACCGTTTCGGTCGTGTTTGGCACTGCGGACGATGCAATCACGGTCAATATGAAGGATATGACTAAGGAAGGACTTGGTATCGATGCGCTCAGTATCACCTCCGATGACAGTGCTATGACGGCACTTTCAACGCTTGACACCGCCATTGGCACCGCCACAACAGCTCGGGCGGAATTTGGTGCAAAGATGAACCGCTTGATGACGTCGGTGGAAGTGCTCAACATTCAGGCCGAAAACCTGATGTCAGCCGAGTCACGTGTCTCAGACGTCGATGTAGCTACGGAAATGGCTGCGATGACAAGGAACCAGGTTCTTGCACAGGCCGGTGTCGCGATGTTGGCGCAGGCAAATATGATGCCGACTATGGCGCTGACTCTGCTGGGCTAACACCTGGAAAACTGTGATTTGAAGTGAATGGGGGGAGGTGGCTGTCGCCACAGGCATAGTCGCCTCCCCATCTTTTTAATCACGAAACCAGGTGGCACGGGATTCAAACCCGTGGAAAACAAAACTCACTGTTTGTTAAAACGCATCGTATGATGCTTAAAGGAGCAGTCGGATGAAAGGACTCGATGTATACAAGGACCACGCCGTTAGTACCCAGGGCAAAGGCCGTCTTATCGTTATGCTATATGAGGGTGCTATCAAGTTTATGAATCTCGCAATCGAGCAGATGCAGGCCGGAAATCTCGACGAAAAAAGCCGATACATCTCTAGGGCACAGGACATTATCAACGAGCTTAATGCCGTCCTCGATATGGATGAAGGCGGCCAGGTCGCTACAAATCTCCGCCAGCTTTACAGCTTTATGACAAGACGCCTCTCAGAGGCAAACACTAAGCAGGACACGCAAATGGTTCGCGATGTTATAAGCTTGATGCAGGAGCTGCACCAGGGCTGGAAGGCAATAACCTGCTGACGGATTCTTCCCTTGGAACTCGCATTTCTTTAAAAGGCAAAGGGCACTTCCCGTTTCTATTCAGCTTGTTTATGTCTGGTTCCTCTAAGGACTGGGAAAAAAGAAGCCGGTCTTTAGACCGGCTTCTTTGCTTGAAAATTGCTTGGTGTTCTGCTGTCGCTAATAGATTATTGCTGTGGCCTCTTCTATCTTTCTGACGACCTCGGAAACATCGTCGGGTCTTGATACATACCCGTCAAAACCCTTCTGAATAAGTGCAGTGGCTTCGCTGGTAGTCAGATTGTTCGCAAGGGCGATAATCTTGATGGTTTGCAGCTCTTCATCTGCTCGTATATTCCTGCAGATTTCAGCCGCATCTATATCTCTGGCTAAAAGGTTCACAAGCAGAACGTGCGGTGCAAATCTCTGGACTTCGCTGCCGGTCTCAAAGTTGTTCCGGACCACTCTGACCTCATAATCCGAATTTTCTTTCAGCATGTTTGCTAGGGCCGATTCTGTGTCACCGTTGACTATCACCACGCGCATTTTGTCGACAGGCAGCGACGGCACTGGCATATCATGCTGCTTCATAAATCGAATCAGCTCGTTGACCGGTATCCGCCTGTCCCTGCTTCCCGGTATCCGGTAACCCCTGAGCTGGCCGCTGTCGAACCATTTCGACACCGTCCGCGGCGCAACGTTGCATATCTTCGCAACGTCGCCTGTAGTCAGTACGTTTTTCCCTTTTGCCATTTTAATATCCCCGTTTGTGTCCGAACGCTACGTCTGCCCATAGTTTATCGACTTGATAATGGGCCTTGTTTAGCACGTCTAATCCACTTTCAAGTCCTTTGTTTGATACGACCTTTTGCCATTGTTACTACGTCCCATAAGCACAATTGGTTTGCGTTGCTAAAATCGACCGTTTTTCCCGCCCGGGCCTGATATGCCCTGACTTGTCTGGATTGTCAGGCCGGGTTAGAAAGTCTTTGGCTTTCTTTAGTGCCGGTAGTAAAATGGTTCTGTTTGTTTTATGCGCCTGTGATTTGATAAGGAGTTGCTTGTGCGAATATACCTGTCCCGGCCCGACATAACAGAAAAAGAGATTCAGGCCGTAACTGAAGTGCTGCAAGGCCCAAATCTTTCGCTGGGGCCGAAACTGCCGGAATTCGAACAGGCGTTTACAAGCTACATTGGCACAAAGCGGGCCGTCGCCGTAAACAGCGGAACAAGTGGCCTGTTTTTGTGTTTGCTCGCTCTCGGTATCGGACCCGGTGATGAAGTCATCACAACGCCCTTCACGTTTATCGCAACATCCAACGTTATAATTATGACCGGCGCCAAACCCGTCTTTGTCGATATCGACCCTGTGACTTTGAATATAGACGTATCCAAAATTGAATCTAAAATCACGAAAAAGACCAGAGCAATCATACCCGTAGAGGTCTTCGGCAGCCCCGCCGGCTTCGACAAAGTCTCCGAGGTTGCTGATAAGCATAAGCTCATCGTCATCGAGGATTGCTGTGAGGCACTCGGCTCATCGCTCAACGCCAAAAAGGCCGGAACCTTCGGCAAAATGAGCGTCTTCGCCTTCTATCCCAATAAGCAAATCACTACTGGAGAAGGCGGAATGATTCTCACCAACGATGACGCTCTTGCTGATATGTGTGTCTCGCTGCGAAATCAGGGCAGGGCCTCGGCGGGGGGGTGGTTGAGTCACGAACGACTCGGCTACAACTACCGCCTCAGCGACATAAACTGCGCGCTCGGAATCGCCCAGCTATCGAGAATCGATGAAATCAAAGCCAAACGAAAACAGGTCGCAAAATGGTATCAGGAATCCCTTGCTGATGACGAAAGGTTTATTGTTCCGTCCGAGCCGCCCGGCTGCGACGTTAACTGGTTCGTTTTCGTGATTCGGCTTGCAGAACAGTATAGTCGCCAACAGCGAGATAAAATCCTGCAGCTAATGCGGGATGCGGGCATCCAGGTCAGCAATTATTTCACCCCGGTTCACCTCCAGCCGTTTATGGTCGAACAGTTCGGCTTCAAAAAAGGCGACTTCCCCGTAACCGAATCAGTCGCCGAAAGAACAATCGCTCTGCCTTTCTATAACAATCTCACAAAAGCCGAAGTTTCAATCGTCTGCGACGAGCTTCGTAAAGCCGTCGAAAAACTTTGATAAAAAAACGCCGTCCCTTAGGGACGGCGCTTGTTTTTGTGGCACGGGCTTCCAAGCCCGTGAAAACTGCGATAAATTACTTCACCTCGTATTCCTTCGCCGGTATCAGTGAATTTACAAGCACGGCTAGTTCTTCCTCGGTCACCGCACCGTTAACCGCTATCAGCGGGACCGTTCCGGATGGCGTCTCGACTATGTAACCAACACGGTCTTGTGCCGGCTCGAATCCGCAGTTCCTGAAACACAAGTCCGTCCAGAACGCCTCGCCGCCGATGTTTGCGTATAATTTGCAGCCATTGGCATACTCGGTGTAATTAAGTCCCTGTCCGTGTGCCTCCGCCGAGCGGGCCTGCGCCTGCTTGAACATCATTCCCATATATTTGTTATGAGTAGTGGATTGAATCAGCAGCACGTGCCGGCCGTCTTCCGCGGTGTACAGAATCAAGAACATCCTCGCCGACGGGTTCATCGGGTCAACAACGTCTACTATCATTCGCTGCTGCGTCCAGCTCGGGTCGCTTGCGAAGATATACGTCTCGAACTCTGCCCTGTCAACCATATGCCGCACTGACACGTTATCGATGGCGACATCGGATGCCACCGTTACTGCGCTTGGTGCTTGCCCTGCAAGCTCTTTGCTGCTGAGCTCCGCAAGGTTCCAAGAATATCCCGGCTCATCTACCGGTTCGCTCGCTATCCTTCGAATCAGCATCTGCTGCTGGCCCATATAGGTGTACTCAATCTCTGCGATTATCTCATCGGCACGACGCACCTTGAAAAGATAATAAGTGTTTAGCTCACCCCACGGGTCCGGGAAACCAAGCTTATATACAAGAACCGGAGTCCCGTCTTCGAGCTTGTCTTCCACTACATCTTGAATTGGCTCTGCCACACACTTGTCGCTGAGACACTGCCGAACGCCTGCAGTTATCCCTAAAAACTCCGCTGGATTCTCCGGTGCCCTGAAATCGGACGTAACTGCCTCGCCTTTTAACTGGATTTTTCCGTCAGCGGCCGTCTCAGTAATACTTACGAATTCGCCGTCGTAAGCGTTGACAAAAATTACCTTGTCGTCTGTCTCCATTGTGCGGACAAATCGTCCCGTACGCGGCTCGTACCACGAATTGTCAAAAATCGTATATGGCTGGTTCGCGTCCCTCGACAACCTGATTTCCGTCAGACGTTGCCCTCCGTCGGCCTCCAGCGAGCACATCGGAAGCCAGTTTATCATCCAGGAGCTTACTAATTCGCGATTGAGTTTCTGCATTTCCTCGTCCGTAATTTTAGGGTCGCCGAGCTTCTCTATCATTTCGTTTGTTTTGGGATTGTAATGGCTCCCGTAGATTGTGATTTCGTTCAGGATATGCACAATCTTGTCCCCGGTGAAAAGCGCCTGCTCGGCCGCCTGTGCCTTCGCAAGAAACTCTATCGACGTTATTGGATCAGTGTGGCCGGGTCTGAATATTGCACGGTTCAAAAAAACTGCAATGGCCACTATTGCCGCTACCGCCGCTAATTTTGTTATTCTGCTCGTGGTGAGCTTGTCGAATCCGCTTCGCATAATCGTTCTCCAGACCCCGATTTCTCCGCCTTGGGCGGGTCGGGTTCGTCTCTCTTCTTGCCATTGGCGTCGTGCAAAAGCAGCCAGCAGTTCCTTCTGTAGCTTGTTCCGGTGATGATAATCGCACTTGTCGTCGAATGTCACCTTGCTGAAAAGTTCTTCGAATTGTCTTTCATCATTTCTCATATTGTTACCTCCTGCCCATTAGTTTGGGCCGAAGAGATATGCCTTCGCAGCTTCACTAATGCCCGCGACAACTGACTGCGGACTGTGCCGGCGCTTGTCCCGACTATCTCGGCTATTTCCTCTAATTTCAGTTTCTCGAAAAAACGCATTGTGATGATGGCCTGATACTCCGGCTTGAGCGCGAGTATTGCTCTTTTGATGATAGCCGTTTTCTTTTGCGATTCGTCTGCAAACGATTCTTCGCTGTTTTTATTGCTCAGCCACTGCCGCACCCAGGTCATAATTGCGCTTCGCCGGGTGGTCTTTCTTGTATGCTCGTTTATCGCGTTGGTGGCTATCGTGTAAAGCCAGTTGCGAAATTGCCTCTCGTCGCCGTCGAATCTCTGGAAGTTCTCCACCATACGCAGGAAAACCTCCGACGTGATGTCCTCTGCCGTGGTTCTGTTAAAGAGTCGGTGTGCACAATATCTGAATATCGCGTCATAGTGGCGGAAATATAATCTTGTGAAGGCCCCGGGGTCGCTTTTGGCCGTCGTCATCAGGTCCGGCTCGAAGGCAAAACCACTCAACTCGCTCACATTCATCAGTTTTCTTTCTGATTCAATTGGTAAAGGTCTGGCTATCATCAAAATTATAAATGCGCAACTGCCCAAAACGCGGCACAAAAAAGAAAGCAAATCCTGAATTATTTGGAGAATTGAATCGCAAGTCCTTTTGTGTCAAGGTCTTATGGTAGGACCGAAAAGTCGACAATCTTTGCTGATGGCACCTCAGCGGTTATTATTTCTCTGGCCAGATTTACCCATCTCCCGCAACCGTCTAAAACCACCCCGTCGCTGCTTGCTACTATTTTATTGCCCTTGATGAGTCTGGCGTCCGGGCTTATCACCAGCTCGATTTCCCACCTCCAGTTGTTTCTTTGGGCTACCTCGCCTAAAAGCGTTTTTAATCTGCCGCTGTTCGAAACCGGGCTGTCTAAAAGCCACAGTGTCTCGGCTGCACCGATTTTCTGCAGAAATCCGCCGATAAGCTCGACAGCCGGTATCGTCTCGCTGACTTTGCGATACGTCCCGTGGATGCTGGCTAAGTCCCGGTAACACCCGTCACGACCGACGAAGATTAGCCCTCCGCTCATTGCCGCTTCGGTTGTTATCAGGATATTGTATCCGTCGATGGCGATTGCCTCTTCCGCTATGTCGTCGATGTCAAGCTCTCGTCTTTTGCGCCGCGCAAGCTGCTCATCCGAGCAGGAGCTTCGCATCACTGCTAATCGCTGTCTTTCGGTAAGCGTGAACCGGTCGCCAACAAGCTTCAACGCACTCTTTGCAGCATAGCCCTTCGTTAACAAAAGCGAATAGTCGGCTACTGCCCGGCGAAGGTCCGGGATTCTGGCCTCTGAAAAAAGCTTTTCGTCCGAAGGATGCTGCCCTCTGTGGCTTCGTGTATCTGGCATTACCCGTCCCTGTTCATCTATTATTGATAATCGAGTATTGATGATTACATTCCCCGCTTGCAATAATCAATAATCAATAATCAATTTTTCAAGCTGCTCGGTATCTTTATTCCTGCCGTTGCTTTGCATGTAATCGACGCTCTTCTGCAACTGTTGTTTTGCCTCTCCGTATCGCTTTTGGAACATAAGCGCTCTTATAAGCGTGATGTGGTTGTTGATATTATTGGGCTCCTCTTTTAAGGCCTGTTCGAAAAACTCCGTCGCCTCTTTCATATCACCCTTGACCGCGTAGACCTGTCCGAGATGTGAGTAAATTTCAGATGTGCCTCCCGTGCTTTCTAATTCCGCGTTCAAAAGCTCGATTGCGTTGTCGAATTCTGCTAAGGCGTCTCCTCTGTCGCCGAGTTTCTTCAATGTCACACCCAGAAAGTAATGTAGCAGAGATGTAAAGACCCCCCCGTCTTCCGGCGTGGTCCCTTCCAGTGCCGAACGCAGCGCCTCAGCCGCCTCTGCGTATCTGTTGTGGTTGGCAAGTATTTTCCCCATCTCATAGTATCCCTTCACCATCCAGGCCGGACTCGCTCGTATCGCCTGACGGCACTTGCTGATTGCTTTATCTGTTTCTCCCGCATCGCTTAGTTCTTTTGCCTGCTCGATATACTTCTTCGCGATTTGTATTGCCGCGCTTTGTCGAACTGTGGGAGCCATAAGATTCTCTGTTGGTGCGTAGTCATCATCGATGTTAATCCTGCCGGCTTTTTCAATAATAGCTGTCACTTCTTCGTTGTCGAAAACCTTAACCGCTGATTTCTTGAAGAACTCCTCCTTGCTCAGTCCTTCGAGATTCACGGGTCTTTTACTCGCTATCACCACGAAATTGTTTGGTAAATAACCCGGAACTAATTTGCCTGTTACATATACATAAGGAAATGTCCGGCTGATTGTGTAAACGAAGCTGGAAATAAATCTGCTGCTGTCTAACATATCGATGGTATTCACCATATAAACGCCGTCTGCTGCCGTTATATCGAAAATCTTCTCGTTGAACTGCTTTGTTACAAGCTGAAAAGGCACGCTCATATCATTGAATGCGTCCATATAAACGAAGTCGTATTCCGGTGTCTTTTCACCTCGCCGTTTTCTTTCTAAAAGTCCGTCAACGTAATTGCGTCCGTCCAGGTTTATCGTTTGGATTGGCGTATCTGCCTTAAGTCCGAATGCGCGTGTCGCCGCCTCTGTTACCGACGGGTCGATTTCTACCACGTCCACGTGACTTCCGGGCCAGACGTCCTGAATATATCGGGGAAAAACATAACCCCCTCCGCCTATGCTCAATACGTTGAACTTTTCTTTATCACCTGCTGCCCTGTGGGTTACTGCTGCATACATGCGGGAATAGAAAAGTTGAAAATCGCGTATGTCCCCCATTATCAGTCTGCTGTGGTTTTCCATATTGTCCTGTATGAACTGTCGTTCATCCGGCTGTTTGCTCACCTGCCGCACTGCTATGTAACCGTATTGACTTTCGGTCTCATAAAGTATATCGGGCTCACGTATTTGCCGAAGCCCCAGCGCCGCGCCTAAATGTTCCGCCCACACTGTCGGCACTGTCCCCACGGCTATAACAAACCCGACAACACCGGCCAACGAATACTTCACTAAGGGCTTGGGCAGATATACAACTGCTCCCAGAAGCATCATTGTTGAAACAACCCACACCGTATTTACCGACCCTATGGCCGCTATGAGCCAGAAGCCCGCCAGAAACGTCCCCATTATGCTTCCTGCCGCCCCGAGTGCATACATCCGGCCTACTGTCCTGCCCTTATGTCGGGCTTCCTCCAGTGCCGTTTTTACAGTCACCGGACTCACGGCCCCAATCAGTATTGTCGGTATCAAAAACACGACTGATATATGTGCCAGCACTCGTATTGACATCTCTAAACGCCACAAAAGCGTCCATTCCCCAACTGGATTATTTATGGCCACCACCGCAACACAGGATATTGAGCTGCCGGCAAACAGCCACCCAAGCACCTCTCGTGAGGCAAAACGGTCCGCCAGTCGCCCGCCCAGATAGTAGCCCAGTGTTATCCCTCCCAAAACCACCCCTATCACTGATGTCCAGGTATATAGTGATGCCCCGATATATCTCGCCGCAAGTCGACCGGCAACAATCTCAAGAATCATTAAGCAAACGTTCGAGAAAAATATCGTCGCGCCGGCTGTCAGAGATGACTTTGAGAATTCTGATTTCACCGCTTCTGCTTCCTTCTTGATTTCATCCTGACTCATAACCGGTTGACCCGAAGAAATGCAAACCGCCAATGTGTCAAGCGATTGACCAATCGGCTTCTTCAGCCGCCTGTTTTGCCGGCCCTGGCCTTCTCAGCAAGCTTTCGTAGTTCCCCAACTTTGTCCTCTAATCCCTGCCCCACTAAGTATCGGATGCTCTGATTGATAAATGAAATTGCCTCATCGTACCGCCCTTGCAGCAGCAGTGCACGCGCGAGCATCTCTCGCTTTTGTGCGTCTTGAGGCTTTTCTTCTACCGTCTGACGAAGAAGTGCCGCTGCCTCTTCGAGTTCCCCGACCTCCATTAACGCAGCGCCGAGTCCGAAAATTACATCCTCTGATTTATGACCTTTGGCCAATTTCCGTCTGAATCCCTCTATTGCCTTGCGCAGGTTCTCTTCGGCTTGACTTTCTCTTCCCATCTGTTTGTAGAGCTCGCCTAAGTCGAGGTACGCTGTTGTCATGTCGATTGCTGTTTGCCTGCCGATTTCTATTGCCTTGCGAAGTGCCTTCTCCGCCTCTGACAGCCGCCCCTGCACAATACTTATTTGGGCTATCTGGTAATAAAACTCGAAAGTGGGTCGAACTTTGATTGCTTCCTTGTACATGACCACACTCTCATCCAGTCTGCCCGCTCTCATGAGTCGCTGCGCTATCTTGCTGCATTCGCCAAGCCAGAAATCTACCGCATCCTCACGCGCCACAGGCGCCAGCAGGTTTTCAACGGGCGTGTAATCGTCCGTAAGAACAAGCGCCCCTGACTTCGCCGTAAGCTGCGCAATCTCGTCGTTATTGAGCTGCCGGATGTCGGGCAGGTCGCCGTATTCTGCTATATACCTATTTACATCTATCGGATGTTTTGAGGCGGCTATCACGAATGTGTTGCGCCAGTCGTTCGGCTTTTTATCGGAGAAAACATAAACATGCTCAAAAGTCAGGCAGATAGTATTCGTCACGGCCCCCAGAAACAATCCGCTGTCGTAAACGTCAATCAGGTTTACAATGTAGAGCCCGTCGTCCTTGAGAATTCGTGTGATTCTGTCGTTGAACTCTTTGGTCACAAGCTGGTAGGGCACAGAATAGTTGTTTACTGCGTCCTCGTAAATGAAATCGTACCGCACCGCCTCTTGCCCGGTGTTTATCTTGTGGACAAGCGCATCCACGTAGTTGCGCGCGTCTGCGGTTATGGTTCTTATTGTTGTGTCCTCCGGCAGACCGAACGCCTTCTTCGCCGCCTCTGTAACGGCCGGGTCTATCTCAACCACGTCAACCCGCGCCGAAGGCCATTGGTGCTTGATGTATCTCGGATAAACGTACCCGCCACCGCCGATTATAAGCGCCGAGATGTTTTCCTTGTCCTTCTCCCGGCTTAGCCCCTCTGTCAATGCCGCATATACTTTTGTGTAGAAGTATTGAAGGTCCGTTATATTACCCATCGCAATCTTGCTGTGCACCAGCCGGTCCTGCACGAATATCCGCAAGTCGGGCTTTTGCAATACCCGGTTGACCGCAATGTAGTTGTAAGGGCTTTCGTCTTCGTAAAGCATATTGGGGTCCGCCGGCTCTCTCAATGCCATGCTCGAACCGAGCCGCGCCACTGATTCTATTGGTGCGAACTCTATAAACAACAGACAGAAAAAAAACGCCGCAAGTACGTACACTAAGGGCCGCTTCGGACCGTATGCGATACCCATCGCCAGCAGAACGCCTGCGACCAGCCATAATAGGGCAACACTGCCGAAAATCCCTATCAGCCAGAACCCCGCCAGAAATGTCCCCAAGATGCTGCCTGCCGCCCCCCACGCGTAAATCTCACCAATCGTCCTGCCCTGCGTTTTGCTCTGCTCTAAAGCCATCTTTGCCGCCACCGGGCTGATTATTCCCAGAAGCATCGAAGGCGGGAAGAATACTATACAGATATGGCTGAAAATACGCATCGGCCAGCTAAAATACCACAGCAGTTTCCACGCCTCTGCGATATTATTCATCGAAATCGCCAGGACACAGCAAATCGATGAAATCGCGAATACCGCCGAGAGCGCCTTCTTCGGCTTGAACCGGTCTGCGATTCGTCCGCCTATATAGTTGCCGATAGTCAGCCCCGCCAATGTAACGCCTATTACCGACGTCCACGTATACAGCGACGCACCGAACTTCCTTACTGCGAATCGCCCGGCTATCAGTTCGACCATCATTAAGCAGGCGCTTGATACGAATACCGTTACCCCCGGTATCAATACTGCCGCTCTCAAGCCGCTCGTTGCTTTTTCTCTTGCGCTCTTGTTTTGCATCTAACCAAGTATAAGCCGACTCCTCCCCATCATCAAGTCGTGTTTAGCACCGGATTTTAATCCGGGGTCAATTTACTAAAGTTTCAGTAGGATATTTGGCAAATCAGACTGGAAATCAGCGGAGGATTTATCGCTGTCTGGAACCGTCAAAAATGTGCTAATCTTTGTCTTGCAAAATCTTATCTAACGGCACCCCTTTGTGCCCTGATACAAACTTGAAGCCAATCCTAATTATTGTCAGTACAGTTACAAAAGATAATGCCTATAGGGAAAGATTTTATAGAAGCTTGGCTTGGGATGAATTTTTATATACCTGCCTCATTTCTCGTATGAATAAATATGCCTTTCGAGCTATTTGTTGCCGCACTAAAAACAGGCATATTGAATTGATAGATAGATGTTTTTTCCCTTGTGAATTTCTCCGCTCTGCCCGTAATTAATTCTTTTTCTTCCCTGATAAACTTGACATGCCGCAGTAATGCCCAGGCGCTGTTATTCCATTGCATTTGGAATCCTCTCTGGTGCGCCTCTTTCTCCATCCAAAGGCGTTTATTTTGGTTAAAGACTAAAAAATCAATCGCTTCGGCTATTTGTTCCACTGAAGCTTCCCCGGCATCGACCAGAATACTTCTGGCATATCTGCCGATGACAAGCCCGCTCGGACAAGGTTTGTTTGAATGAATAAGCTCCAGAGCACAATGAAATTTCGTCGCTACAGCAACTCTGCTGGAGCCTAAAGTGTCAGCCAGTATGCCGCTTGACATCTGGAACATGTTGAGATAAGGAAGCACCATAACGTTGGTCGCACCATAAAGTTCCAGGAAAGTACTTTCATCCAAAAAGGTGTCGAGAAAGACAACGTCGTGCTGTTTATAATCAAGGTCCTCGATTTTTTTGACCTTGCACCATTTCAGTTTGGACTCTTTTAGAACCTCAGCTAAGGTCACTTGGTATTCACGGTATTTCCTGCCCCCGTCCGCTCGTACAAAATCCGGATGGCATTGACCCGCAATTAAATACACTATTCTTTCCCTTTGGCTGTCCGTACAGGACTCTTCTAAAAACCTCGCATAAGCTCTAATGCTGTACTGGATTCCTTTTTCTGGAGACAATAGTCCCAGTGTGGTAACGAGAAAAAAATCCTTCAGGCCGTATTTTTCTTTGGCTGCCAATCGGTCATATTCGGAAGGTTGTTGCATCCTGACTCCGTGGTCAATGTGCTTGAGCTTTGAATGCTCAATTTTGTAACTTGACGATTCTAATATTCCTATAGCACTTTCTGTGGTCAAAATGAGCCCGTCACTGTAGTTAGCCAGTTCCTGTAACGTCTTTTTTTGATGGTCGTTCGGCTCATCGAGCACGGTGTGCAGGTAAACCAAAGTGGTGATACTCGCTTCGCTAAGGGCTTTTGCCATGTCAACAAAATTAGTGCCTCGACCACTCGCTCTGTTCCTGTCCGGGTCCAGGCCATATTCATGCTGCAATATAATAATAGTGGGATTTGCACTTTCTTTTGCCTTGGCTGTTATGTTTTTAATGGCAAAATCCCACGATTCGGGACTATACTGGTCAATAACAATGTCCACAGGAATATCATATGGCCCATTATTATCATCGATTGCTGCAACTCTTATCTGACTAACTTCACCCGTAAAATGTTCGAGCGCATTGGCCAAATCACGCGAAAACGTGGCGATTCCGCACTTTCTTGGGGGATACGTACTCACAATTCGGATGTTATACGGCATACTTGTTCGACCTTTAGCTCTTATACACCTCTCCAATCGTTAGGTGGCCGTATCTAAAAGAACAAGTTATAGTACTTGGATACAGACGTCAATGCTTTTCTCCTGAGCCAATATACAGGGCAGGATTATACGTCTTTGGTTAGAATCAGACTGTTTTGGCAATTTGTGCGTTTGTAATTAGAACTTGTCCGCCGCAGGCGGATTCAATGTTGGACGTTATATTACTGCCGTCCTCTGCCCCTCGTAGCGCAGCGGAGACCCCAGAAAGTCGTTATCTGGGGTCCAGCAATTTTTCGCTCAAATCTCTCCATTCGGGATTCATCTGTTCTATAATTGCCAGTTTGTACTTCCGTTTCCACCATTTCAATTGTCGTTCTCTTTTGCGTGCCTCACGATAACCATTTGCTTTTTCATAGAAAACCAATCTGTGAACATTATACTTTTGCACAAACTTGCTGCCCCTAATATTCTTGTGCCTCACAATTCTTTTCGCAATATCACTAGTTGTCCCAACATACAGCGTTCCATTTCTCTTGCTTGCTAAGATATATACATAATAATCTTGCATCTCTGCATTATACCTAAATTTTCGTAGCGCAGCGTGGTTTACCTCGCCGTCAGTCCGCCGGACAGTCTCATTTTTTGTCATCCTGAGCGCAGTCCCGATTCGTCGGGACGAAGTCGAAGGATCTGGACCTCGATTTTAATTTCCCCGCTTGATTGTCATTCCCGCGACTTGTCCTCCGAAGCGGTTAGCGAAGGAGGAAAGCGGGAATCCAGTTTCGTAGGGCGGGGCTTGCCCCGCAAATTTCTTTCGTCCAACTCGTCCTGAGCGACGTCGAAGGGCTCGTCCATTACGTCAATCTCGTCCATTACATCCACTCCGTTTACCTCGCCGTCAGTCTGGCGGGCAATCTCATCATCTCAAAACTTCACCCGCCTCTGGCGGGTCAACTCTTAAAACTCAAAACTTATTATTATCCCCCTCTCCGGTGGGACAAATCCCGCATTGTTTTAACGTCCCTGTCAGGGATTTTTGTGCATTGTTTTTCTTTACATATGTTCTTCTATCATCGAATAATAGATACAATACAGTTTCTTTTTCCTTCAATATCTTTTATAAACTGGTCATCTTGCGAAATCCCACGATGAGGGTCATATACAACAAAAAGAATTAACTTAGCTGAAGAATACTTTGTAATATCAGACGCTATCCCATCTGAAACTATGCTCGGTGTAGTCTTTTTTCTAATATATTTTGCCTCTATTAACAAATCCTGCTGAATCGCCTCATGGTCCGGTATGACTTTTGATAGTGCAAAAGTTGTCGAAGGGAATTCCCTTCGGAAAACATCTTTATCTGCTTGAAGAATTGCCTGTATCATATTATTGACTTCATTTTCTCTCTCTGGGAAACGTTTTTGAAAGGCTATCGGAATACCTTTGTTCAAACGCTCAGCGATACGTTCGGCAAGTCTTCTTGCATTATCTTTCATATATTCGCGATCGGCGATGAGTTTAAGAAGACTATCGGAATGCACTTTGCAGCAGGGGTCGTCAAGTAGCTGGCGAATCTTCTTGATGGCTGCTACGACTTGCTCGCCATGGCGATGACATAGTTGCCACAGTTTTTCGACAGCGTTTGCCTCACTGGTTGCATCAATGTAATCAACAATATCTACAAGTTCATTAAGATGATCATAATAGAACTTGTCGTCTGTAGATGTTGCGAAGGATATAGCTTGGCGAATATAGTCAAGAGAAGTTGTTTTAGTTTCTGGGGAATCAATCGAATCGATAAAAATGTTCTTAGAATATATCCCGCAATTGTCAATCTCTTGGAGACCTGCGGCATATGCGGCAAATCTTCGGTCGATACATTGAAAACAACATCCACAATGTGTTGCCGTTCCTAATCGCTGAAAAGTCTTGCTACATGAAACGGTACTACCGATGAGGTTTCTTCCTCCAATGTGGTCAAGTAATTGAAACACATCAGTCTTTGTATGCTGCCAAAATGGATTAAGAACTTGGACCGATGCCCCCTGAACTTCTGACAAAAAGGCTGACATCAAGTCATGTGTTTTAGGGTGTGTTGTTCGACTTGCTCTCGCGTTGATCAAATCTTGTCTTCGGAGCAAGTTTAAAGATGTTACGCCATTCTCATAGACAAAGAAATGATTTTGCGAAAGACGATGGGCCAAGGCGAATGCGATTGACCCAAAGAGGAAAGCACGTGTTCGTTGTGTCTCTTCTTCGGCCCTTTTGTGAGACAAACCACATTCAAACGAGTAATGATGAATTCGACCTGGATAATTCTGAGCAAGAACTTCAGCTAAGCGGTCCTGTGTGTGCCTTGTGCTTGGTTGACCTGAGCGGTGACTTATCAAGTAGATGTCCTCATTTGTAGAGTGCAAGCGATTTAGTACGCCAGCAAGTGAATCTAATCCTCCGGAAAATAATATGATTGATACCGGCTGTCGAGCTTCGATTTTAAACTCCTCGTGGTCAAAAAGAGAGGTGGGTGGAGTTTTATGACCGGGAGAAAATTCAAACGTGTATTCCCTGTCACCCGTCATAAACTTGAGAACATCAGAGAGTTTCCCCTTTACTTTTTGCTCGCTCCAAAAGGTGTGATCTCGTACTCGAATAACGAAATGTATAGATCTTGCCCAAGCGTGATATTCAACAGCATCTTTTGAGCCCCGATGCGTCCAACGGTCTGCTGCGAACACATAGGCAGCTATTTCAAGCAAGTCCAAGATTCGGTCGGGAAGATGATAGACCTGATCTACAAAACGGGGAAGTTGGAGGTTCACATTGCGATCGGGGGCGCTCCGCAAATAAGACAGGTTGATAATTTTAGCGTCCTGTGAAAAGTCCTTTGGTTTAGCAGCACCGTTACAAATAAAGATGGCGGGAGGAGGACCACTCATTTTGCCTCCTCCTCTCTGCGAAGTTCATCGCGCAATTTCCCAAAAGCGACTGAAAGAAAGCCCTCGATTTCCTTTGCATCGGGGACTCTTTCGCGTGCATTTTTGTTGAACCAGCCCGCTGCAAATGATTGCGTAATTTTGGCCGTCTCAAAAGCATGCTTTGAAATCTCATCGATATGTGCTCGAATCTCTTGCTGAAATCGATCACGCTGTTGGATATCAGGAATGGTGGCGGATGCTACCCTATCCAGAAAGTAATTTAGATACCGCTCGGTTAGTTTGCCGAAGTATAAACGCGCTAAATCGCAAAAACCAGCACCATTGCCAACATTGCGCCACGACTCAAAGAAATTGGCCGATGGTTGGAATAATGATAATTGCGACGTCGCATATAGATTATGCCATTGACCAATCGCGTCAGCAGCAGCAGCAAGTGCAAGTTGCCCGTATTCGGAAACAGCTTCGTGAGCCGGTAGATATTCACGAAGAGCTTTTACAACTGACAACAAAGTCGGTTGCTCTGGTATTCTGATTCCTGAATTCTGAAGCTGTCTCTGTGCATCCTGGAATCGGCAAGCACGAGAAAATGTTACTAGGAAAGTAAATACTTCTTTGACTGCATCATCTTTTGATAAGGTTTCGTAACGATTGCGGACGTTCTGAAGCGTCTGTGCGGCTACTGTAGCAACCGGAACATCACCCTTCATTTGCTTTACGAGATCGTTCCATGGTCGCGTTTTAGGCAAAAACCCAACTCTTTCGTGTCCCATCTCGCTATCCCTTTAGCAAGTCCAGTTAATAGCAAGTACAAGCTGTCGAACCATTTTTTCTTGATTATAATTGTATAAAACTACCTGCCCGCGTCAATCTTAATTATTAAAATCCGCGTTCTACGACGGCTTCCGCACCCAAAAATTGAAAATATAAAATAGTCAATTGAAATTCCCCTCTATTTCCAGCAACCTAATTTCAGCCGGAACGCCGTCCAGTCCTGAGCGCAGCCGAAGGATCAAGGCGGGGCGATTGTCTCGCCTGGCGGACGAAAATAAGACATTGGCGGATGCTCGCATCAAGAAAGGGCTTATTTGAGGACGACTCTCCGGCTGACTATCTCTGTGCCCTCTGCCTGCCCTCGAATGTCGTTGTCGGGGGTGTGCTCTGTGGCTTAAAAAAAACCTTCGTGTCTTAGTGCCTTAGTGGCTAAAACTCTGTGTTCTCTGCGCTCTTCGTGGTGAAATTTTATCCGCCGAAGTTTACTCGCCTGTGGCGAGGCTAAAAATCCGTGCAATCTGTGTAATCTGTGGTTAACACTCTGTTCCCACAAACAAATTGACACAAACCCCCTCGCCCCCTACGATTTATCCGCGTTGGTTTAATTTCACGGACAAAATTATGCCCAGCCACAACTTAGCACGAATCGAAATTGACGATTTGGAAATCCTCGGCTATTCGATGGCCGGTGAGGAAACCGTCGTCGCTATGCCCCAGCTCGACGTCTGTTTCGACATCGGCAAGGCCCCCAACCAGTTCATCCCCATTAACCACGTCCTGCTCACCCACGGCCACATGGACCACGCCGCAGGCATCGCATATTATCTCTCGCACCGCAACTTCTGCGGACTCACTCCCGGCACGATTCTCGCCCCCGAAAACCTCCTGCCGCCCATAAAAGACATCATCGAGGCCTGGGCACGCCTCGACGGAAACCAGCTCCCCGCCAACCTCGTCGGCGTAAAAGCCGGCGACGAATACCGAATAAAGCCCAACCTCTTTGCGAAGGTCTTTCCCACCAAACACAGCAGGGGCTCGGTCGGCTACACTGTCATCGAAAAACGGAAAAAGCTCAAAGCCGAATACCTCGGCCTCTCCGGCCCGCAAATCGTCCAGCTTAAAAATAAAGGCGTCGAAATCGATTCCCCCCTCGAGTTGCCCATCGTAACGTATCTCGGCGACACCCAGTACGTCGATTTTGCTCAGCTCGACTACATCGCAAAAAGCAAAATCCTCATCGCCGAATGTACCTTCTACATCGACGAGCACAGCGACCGGGCCCAGGCCGGCCGGCATATGCACATCACCGAGTTTGTCCGCCTCGTCGGCGAGCTTGACAATCAGCATATCATCATTACTCACACCACGCAGCGAACGCCTATGAGCCAAATCCGCAAAATCCTCAAAACCGAAGTCCCCCCAAAAATCTACGACAAGCTTATCCTCCTGATGGACAAACGCCGAAAAACAGATTCCCCCCAGCCGCGCTGAACCCCCGTTTTTCAGCCGACCCGTCCGCTACAATGTTTCTTCTTTAGGCCGTTTCAGAATTGCCAGGATGGCTTCAGCCACTGTCATTCCCGCGAAGGCGGGAATCCAGTTTAATTCCGGTGTCATTCCTGCAAAACCTGTCCTCGCGGAAGCGGATGAGCGGGAATCCAGTTTAATTCCGGTGTCATTCCTGCAAAACCTGTCCTCGCGGAAGCGGATGAGCGGGAATCCAGTTTAATTCCGGTGTCATTCCTGCAAAACCTGTCCTCGCGGAAGCGGATGAGCGGGAATCCGGAAGCCGGACCAATTATTTCTCTTTACGGACCTGTTCTTTTATCCGCTGGATATGGCCTCTGCCAAGTCCTTTAACCTCGCATCCGAGCTCAAAGTATTGCCGAATCTTATCGTCGTCTAATATCCCGAAGCAGTCGATTACTGCAATCGGCCCGCCCGCCCATTCGACCACCTTTTTGGGTTCGAGTTTTAAGTATGGCTGATGAGGCACCGCTAATATCATTCCCGCAACACCTTTCAGCGCCGCTGCAAGGTCCTGTTGCACGCGGACGTTCACTAATTCGTCTTGTTTATGGAAAAACCTCGCCCACGAATGCCCCGGCGCCGGATAGCTCTCCTGGCTTTCCAGCTCATACCAGTGCTCAACGTAGGGGTCGTGCACCTGCATTTCAGCGCCCATCTCGGTGAGTTTTCGCACGACTATCTCTGAGCCGCTGTAGCGGGTATCGCCGACGTCCTGCCGGTAGCTCGCCCCGCACAGCAGCACTTTTGCGCCGGCTGTTTGTCTGCCCATATTCCGCAGTGCATCCCTGGTCAGCGTCGCCGCGCGCAGCCCGCGGGTATCGTTGATGTCGATTGCCATTGTTGTCATTTTGAATATCTCGTCCTCGAATCCGAGTATGTGCTTATACGCCCAGTAGCCGAGCCCGCCGTCCTTGGGCAGGCAGTAGCCGCCGATGCCGGGGCCGGGGAAGATTATATTCTGATGCGTCGGTCTTACCTTGATTGCCTTGATTACCTTGATAAGGTCCACGCCGTTGCGTTCCGCGAAAACGCTCCATTCGTCCAGAAACGCAAGCATATTCGCCCTGAACGAGTTCTCGACGATTTTGGTCGTTTCCGACTCGATTGGCCTGTCCATAACCGTCAGGGGAAATTCCTCGGTATTGAGCACCTCGCGCAGAAACTTCTCGACCCGCTTTCTCGCCTCGGCGTTGCAGCCGGAGCACACCCGCCAGAAGTCCCGAATGGAGGCGACGTATTGCTTGCCCGGCATCACCCGCTCGAAGCTGTGCGCCAAAAGCGGCTCGCCCTGGAGCCCGCGCGCGGCAAAGGCCTTTTTCATAATCGGCCAGGCAATATACTCCGTCGTCCCCGGCGCAACCGTTGTCTCTATCAAAGTCAGGCAATTCTGCGGCACCTTATCGGCAATGGTCTTCATTGTTGCCTCCAGCGCAGCCATCTCGACCTTGCCGGAGCGCATATTGCCTAAGTCCTGCTTCGAGTAATCGCACTGCACGTCCACTACCACGCAGTCCGCTAACTTCAGGCAGTCGCTGTTATACGTCGCAATCAGTGACTTTTTCTCCAGGACGCACCGTCTTATCATCGGGTCAACTTCCGGGTCCTCCGCCTTGACCGGCGATTGCCCCTTGTTCAGTAGCGGTATCTTCCAGTAGCTGCGGGTGCTCGGCCTTTGGCATCCGATGACGAATTTGCTCGGCTTTCCGGTCTTTTTGTCCGTCGTGTCTGCTACGATTGCCGCCATCACCGCACCGACAAAGCCCACGCCCATTACCACGACGATTTCCCTGCCTTCCCTGCGGGCCGCCTCGGCAAGCTTGGCGATACGCTCGAACTCGCCGGCATATTCGTCCTTTTTTGGAATTTCGAACTGTTCGCCTTCGGGGCTTACCGAAAACTCAGACATTCCTGGCTCCTTTCAGTGTTCCTCATCGTTGCTTGTTAATTGCTTGTTGTTTCCTTGTTCATTTTCTCTGCACCGGGTAGCTTACAGATTTTAGGGCTTAGACACGGAAAAGCAAGGGTTTTTACAGGTGCTCCAGGTGTTCTCCGGGAAATTCAGATTTGCAAATTCACCGTGGTATTTTTTCGCCGCCGTATCGTAGGCCTTAGCCGCTTCGATTTCACTTTTGAAACTGCCTAAATATATTCTTTTTTTCTGATACCTGATTTTCGCCGTCCATTTTCGGATTCGCTTGTCAAAGTAGATGCCTATAAACTTTGACGAAGTCTTAGATTTGACCTTGCACCTGTTGTGCATATTCTGCGAGTGAGTTGCGAGTCGCAGATTGGACTTTCGATTATCCAATGAAAAGCCGTTTTTATGGTCGACCAAAAGGTTGGCGGGAGCATTCATAATCTCCCTATGTAGAAGAGCGGACTTTATGCGCCCGAATTCGGTTTTTCTTTTGATGCGAGCGGCATAGAATTTCTTTCCATTTCCGGCGATGGACCATTTGAACTTTCCGAAGCGATAGTAATCTTCGGGGTCGACGATTGTGTATTCGTCGGAGGTAAGGAATATTTTTCGAAATTGACAGCCAAACCTCCATTGACGATACAGCAGTATCGGCCAGACGAAGATTTTGTCCAGCCAAACAGGTATCCAGATTGTTAAATTGACTTTCATAATTAATCCCTCCTTATGGTTCATAGTTCATAGTTCAGTGTTCGTTGTCACAAACCACATTTTCCGCCTTCGGCGGACCCAAACCCCCCAATCCCCGACAACGACTATCGAGGACAGGTAAATTGGGGGGCTAAATTTACCTAACCAACCCCCGGAAAAGAGCGGGGGCTAAACACTTCAAGGAGCACCACCCCTGCCTACGACATGCAGGGGCAGGCAAGTGCCTCCAACCAAAGGGTGTAAAACCATAGTTGCCTCTCCATCCTATGGCGCGAACTTGCGCGCTTTTGTCGAAAACTAAGGTATTTCCTGATGCAAAATGAAGGGCTGAAATGTGCTTAAGTGCTTATGACGTAAGGAGTAAAAAATTTTTTAAAAAAGTCGGGTTCTAAGGGTTTTCGACTTGCGCGCTTTTGCTGAACATTTGTTTAATACAAATGTTTAAAACAAACGTTTAATTCGCCCCGCCTACCTGCCCCGGTATGTCGTTGGCCGGGGTCCCCGAGTGCTGCTTCCTTGGTTGTGCACCAGGGGATCCATTTCAATCCGCAATTTTTCCCCGCCTCCGGCGGATTCCCCCGAAAGCCAGATTGTTTCCTTTTATTTCCTATTTCTCTTTTGGAAATCCAGAAAGACCGTGCAAAACTTTTTGAGTTCCTCAATAGTAAGGTCATTCTTACAGTCATTCGTTCGCCAAGAACAAATCTTAAAATCCGGCTCTCCCGTTCCATTATCCACATGATCAACAGTTGGCATGTCAGCAAATTTCTTCTTGTATTCCCGCTTTCCTTTCTTGGCGTCCTTGTTATTGTATTTCCGAATTAGATCCCATCGGAGAGGTTGGTCTGTATAAGCATCCCTGTCGCCTCCATTACATACAGCTTCATGAATGGCTTTCCGATAGAGTATCGTTGTGGCAACGGTGTTACCCCTTTTCTTATCTCTCCGAACATGCGCTGATGCTTTGCCATATATCCAATGAGTGTAATCTTCCTGAGAACATTTGTTTTTCAGGACATCCGGTAATTGGTATTTGGGCATTTTTATCTTCCTAACTCGCAATTCCTGCTTTGCCATTATACGTATTGCCGTTGCAAAACAGAGCCTGTTATAAATCGCCGAACTGATTAAAAACAAACAACTGAAGATAGTTATTTAATCGGCGGTTCGTCTTTGAGGCAAATGTTGAATTGGGTTATTATATTTTCTCGTCGCCCCACCATAGGAGCATATGTATTGCTTTCTTTCGTTCTGGAGAACAATAAATCCTGCGGTCAGCGATATAACTTTCAAGGGCCATATGGGTGCTTTTCAATATTTTCTTTGTCACAGCTTTAATGAAGTTAAGCCGTTTATCAAAGTACTCGGTATTAATAACAATTGAATCTAGGAATGGTCTAGTCAAGTGTTTGATCACGTCGGATGACGTATTGTATTGTTCTATGTAACTTAGCGTAAAAGTGCCACCATGGTGTACAAGTAAATTGCGATCACTCAATATGTTATCGTAGAAGTTGGCTTCCTTTTTTGAGAATGGCGTAATCTTTAGTAGGGCAGTATACAACGCGTTAATTTTTTGGGCAGTACCAAAATCATAATTTTCCACAACTATAAAGCCCAAGTTAAAATTCCATTTATCTCGTAATACAAGAAGACGCGCTGGATCAATTCGTGTGTCTTGCCCTTTTTGACGAAGGATTTCCAGTAAAGTAGGTTCTATATTTAGAATTGACGCAAAGTGATCCTTGCAAAAGGCCTCAAAATAAGCAATAAGGCCGACAAAGCAAATTTCATTGATTCGGCTGATTCCATCGGATGTCCTGTCGATTGCATTTGAAATGTCATCAAGAGTTATGCGGAAGAATTCTCCGGTTGGAACTCCTCCAGAAAAATATTCAAGCGAATTCGGGTCCCGTTTTTTTGCCATTGAGCGAGCATCCAACATAACAATATCCACCACGTTTTGTCGTCAATTTATTTTGTTGGAGATGGAATGTCAAGAACTAAACAGCGTATAGCAGATAGCGTATAGCGTTTAGCGCTTAGATAATTGGAATTTGTTTAGAATTTAGGAATTAGGGTTTAGGATTTTGACCTGTGGCCTGCCCTTCGTAACGTAGTGTAGAAGGGTCTTATCAAAAATTATGGTGTAATAAGTTTTGGTATGAAGAATCCCTCATAGAATGAAGGCAGGCATTTGAAAATGCTAATGAGTTGTTCCGCTGTAATGATGCTCGTGTCGTGCTCCACAACTACTCCGTCGCCTTCTCTATAGAATTTATCGGCTCCCTTTGTCTTCGATAAGACAGACTCAATTTCTTTAATGCATTTGTCGCAGTTGAATCCACACTCTGGAATCACGCCAGTGCAATCCAAATGAAAAAAAGAACGAGTATTCATTGCCTTATTTTCCCGTTCCTAATAACCTCTGCCAGTAACATAATAACTTCCACCACAATTTCTTATCAATTTATTTTACCGGAAATAAAATGTCAAGATTGAAACAGCGGATAGTGTATAGCGGATAGGATTTACTGCTTAGGACTTTGAACTGCGGCCTTAGGTCTGCGGTCTCAAGTCTTGGGTCTGTTCTGTTTGATTGGCGCATTCTGCAAGTGATGAGGGCTCTGCCACCTTGCGGTAGCCCAGTGCCTTTATGACCTCGAGGACCTCCGTCCACGTGGGGAATGGTCTTGCGTTTTGTTTCTTATACTCGTCGATGGCCATCAGGAACTCGAACTGCTCATCGGACATATGGCCTTCTTCGGCGCTTTTACGGTCGTCGCTTCTTCGTTTGCCGGGGCCTCGACGACGGTCCAGTCCTAAGCGCCTGTCAACGACGCTGCCTCTGCGGTCGCTTCCTTTTCTGCGCTCTTTGAATTCCTGTTCGTTGGTTTCAGTTGTATCGCTCATTTGTTTGACCTGTTTGCCGTCCCCCATATCGGTATCCAACTTTCGGCCTGGAGTGTTCAGTGCTTATAGTTCCTCTTCGAAAATTTCGCCCTCGAAGTCATCCTCATCTGTCTCGTCAAGTGCAAAATCATAGAAGTCATCGTATGCATCCTGAGACTCAATTATCACGTGGGCCTCGTCTGACATATCTTCCGGCACCATCACGACGAACTTTCTGTCTTGCGAAACTTCGCCGGTCTGCTGTTTGGCAAAGGCCGGGATGTCGTTATTTTTCAGCAGTGTCTCGTACTCTTTCGCCTCCTCCATTGTCTCGGTGGTGGCGACGACGACAAGCTCCTGGACCTTCGTTTGTGATTTCTGGCTTTTCCGAGTTCGTTTACCCATTTTTTATCTCCCTGACAACTCGAACATTCCCTTCGGAGAAAAATATCTTACTTAAAATTAGTCGTCAAAATAAAATGACGAAATTATGAAAAATTTTGAATATAGTTCAAAAAGAGCGGCCCAGTAGCAGGGTCCCGGTCACGTAAATAAGCCGGCCTTGAGCTGTAAAAATTTACTTCAGATTGCGTTTTTTTTGTTGCAAAAGCCCTTGATATGGGCCATAAACGTATCCTGATTCGCCGACCCAACCGTGTGTGTCGGCCGGTTTTTCAGGTTTGGTTCTATAATTATGGAGGATTCTTAGACATGGCAAAGCAAAGGGAATCGCTAATTGTAGCCAGCAAAATAAAGGCATACATTAAGAGCAAAAAGATGATGACATCATCTGAGGCAATTGGAGCCATCAGCGAAGTCGTCTACAAAACGCTCGATGCTGCTGCAATCCGGGCCAAGGCCAACCGCCGAAGCACTGTTAAAGCTCAGGACCTCTAAGAGGAACCTTTGCATAACTCCCTAATATTGGGTAGGTTACGCGAGGAGGATGAACGTTGAACAGGGCCGCCCCGTCATAGTACGGGGCGACTTTCTTTCGACTCACGGTGGCTCTCGAAGTGCTCGTTCGATGTTAAGCTAAGTGAGCTGTAGGCACAATGCGCAGAGTTATCAGTCGTTTGTTATTCGATGGGGCCAGTCTGCGTAAAAAATCCACAATGTCCTGGGCGTTCATGCGCCTTGCCGGGCGGTACCCCCTGACCCCATAGGCGACCGGTAAAATCACCCCTAGCAATACACAGACGCCCATTTTTGATAAAATTTGCTCAACTCTAAAACGCTGAATTCCCGATGATATTAATTGACGAACTATAATAAGGGAGTTTTTGTTTCTTGACGCGATAAAGAACGTCTAACTTCTTGTCGATACTTGGCGTGTAGACCGACGACGTTTTTGATTGACACCCTTTTGGTCTTCACGCCGATAAAAGCCGTTCGGCTGATTGTAAGTCCTTATCCGGTGCTTGGTTACAATAGATATGCAACGAGGAACGAAATGAAAGTCTTTATGTTGGGCTGGGAGTTTCCGCCGTTTATCAGTGGGGGGCTGGGGACGGCGTGCTATGGGCTGACGAAAGCTCTCGACCAGATAGGCGTAGAGGTGACTTTTGTATTGCCCACGATGATACAAAGCCGCTACGCCACCCACGTAAAGCTTGTAACCCCTGATTTGCTGCAATCGCATACACCGTTTAAGGTATCGCCACTGAGAAACGTGGTTTTCCGGACAATATCATCACCGCTTCAGCCATACATAACGGCCGATTCGTATCAGAAGCAGATAGAGCAGTCGCTTAAGGCACTGCAGGCCAGGCGAGGCCATTCGGGGCAATTCGCAGGGACTCTGAATTACAGCGGAGATATGTATAACGAGGTTCAGCGATACGCGGCATTGGCCGTAGAGCTCGCGGCGGGCGAGCAGTTCGATATTATTCACGCCCACGACTGGATGACGTATCCTGCGGGGGTGGAGGTGGCCAGGGCGACGGGCAGGCCGCTTATAATTCACGTTCATTCGACCGAATTTGACCGCAGCGGGGAACACGTAAACCAGATGATATATGACATCGAGCGGATGGGGATGCACTGTGCAGACAGGGTCATTGCGGTGAGCCACTTTACGCGGGGTATTATAATCAGCCGATACGGGGTCAGCGGAGACAAGGTCGAGGTAGTGTATAACGGAGTAGAGCGCAACGGGCGAACGCACTGGCCTGCGGAACTGACGACGATAAAAAAAGACGAGAGAATCGTTTTGTTTCTCGGTCGGATAACAATGCAGAAGGGTCCGGATTATTTTCTCAGGGCGGCGAAGAAAGTCCTCGAAAAGATGGACGACGTGAAGTTCGTAATGGCCGGCTCAGGCGACCTTATGCACAGGGCGGTCGAAATGGCGGCGGAACTCGGGATAGGGAGCAAGGTTTTGTTTACGGGATTTCTGTGCGGCGAGGACGTTCAGAAAATCTACAAGATGGCGGACCTCTACGTTATGCCGTCGGTATCTGAGCCGTTCGGCATCGCGCCGCTCGAGGCGCTGGATAACGACGTGCCCGTAATTATCAGCAAGCAAAGCGGCGTATCCGAGGTGCTGAAGCACGCGCTAAAAGTTGACTTCTGGGACGTCGATGAGATGGCGAACAAAATCGTTGCAGTTTTGAAATATCCGCCGCTTGGGGTGACGCTGAGGAGTCACGGCAACTACGAAGTTCGGAAACTGCAATGGAAGGATTGCGCTGCGGCCTGCAACAGACTATACGAGGAGATGTTAGTCGCGGCAGTGTAACGAGCGGCATCGATAGAACACACATTCAACGGAACACGGCAGATGGCTTCGGTATGTTTCTACTTTCAGGTTCATCAACCGACTCGACTGAGACATTACACGGTCTTCGACGAGCACGGAGATTATTTTGACGAGACTAAAAACGCGGAAATCTGCAGGAAGGTCGCAAACAAATGTTACCTGCCGACGAACCGACTGATACTGGATTTGATTCGTAAATACGACGGCAGATTCAAAGTCGCATACAGTATCACCGGCGTTTTGTTAGAGCAGCTATTCGAATACGCGCCGGAGGTGGTCAGCACGTTCGACGCACTGGCGCGGACGGGGTGCGTGGAGTTTTTGGCAGAGACATATTATCACAGCTTAAGCTTTCTTTATTCGAGAAAAGAATTCATCGAGCAGGTTAACAGGCACAGCGACACGATAGAGAACCTTTTCGGGCAACGGCCGAAGATTTTCCGCAATACGGAGCTTATATACAATAACGACTTAGCGGCGCTGATAGAGGCGATGGGCTGCTTCGACGCAATCCTAAGCGAAGGGGCGGACCATATATTGGGTTATCGAAGTCCCAACTTTGTGTATCAGCCCAAGGGGTGCAAGCATCTGCGTCTGCTATTGAAGAATTACTCGCTGAGCGATGATATAGCATTTAGATTTTCCAACCGCGGCTGGACGCAGTGGCCTTTGACGGCGGACAAGTTTGCGCAGTGGGTAAGCAGGGTCAACGGCAACGGGTACGTGGTGAATCTCTTTATGGACTACGAGACCTTCGGGGAACATCAATGGCAGGAGACGGGGATATTCGACTTTTTGCGTCATCTGCCGGACGAGATTTTCAGGCACCCGGACAATAATTTTATGACGCCGAGCGAAGTTATAAGAGCGTACCCGGCAGTAGGCGTCGTTGACGTTCCGCACCTGATAAGCTGGGCGGATATCGAGAGAGACCTTTCGGCGTGGTTAGGCAACGCGATGCAGTCGAACGCCATCCACGAGCTGTACCGGCTCGAGAAAAGAATCAAAAACAGCGGCGACAAAGAGCTTATCAACGACTGGCGGAAGATGCAGACGAGCGACCATTTCTATTATATGTGCACGAAATACTTCGCCGACGGGGACGTGCACAAGTATTTCAATCCCTACGATTCGCCATACGATTCTTACATCAACTTTATGAACATCTTAGGCAATCTGCAGCAGCGCTGCGGCAAATCCCACAGCGCGGCTGTGCCTGGTCCGGCCTCTTACAATACAGCATCGCAGGCGGAAGCGGCAGCAGCGCCGAGTTAAAAGAGACCTAAGACCTAAGACCTAAGACCGCAGACCACAGACCTAAGACTTGAGACCTTTTTTCGCTTCCTCCTACGCTGAAGCTACGGAGGACAGAGTCGCTACGCAGGGCAGGGAGAGCACAGAGAATATTCATTTTCTATTTTCCATTTTCAATTTATGATTTGTTGGCGTTTAAAAAATAGGTTACTGTCACCGGTTTGGTCGACCGGTTTGGTCAGGCAGGTTTGGTGTGGTTTGGTGCATCATCTCGGTGATTGAGCTTGGCTTGGAGTTTCATTCACCCACAAAGGCAATGATGCTTGTATATTCTCATCGATTGCTAAATCAATCCTATATTTTCCGTATTGTTCAAATTCCAATCCAAAGAGATTAAGAATGAGATTAGCAGCTGAAGAGTCGAAGCCATTACCAGTTCGAACAGATATTTTGCCCTCAGGTGTAGGGCCAATAGCCTTCCCATCCTGATCGATTATGTGAATTCTTATGGAATGGTCTCCATCTTCGATATTATCAAACCGGATTCTTGTTACAATTGAGCAAGCAGGATGTTTGACAGGCAATTGTTTGGCCCAAATAACATCGAAAGCCCCCAAAATATTTAATTTTCGTTGCTGATCTGTTGCAGCATCACATAACAAAAAAGCTTCAATATTCATTGTTTTTGCCTTTAATCATATGTTCTCAGCTTGAATTCAATTTTCATACTTCTTTCATAAAAAAGAGATACATCAAAATGCAACCATCCAGTATTAAATTGTCTAACAGCTATTAAACACTATTTACACTACAGCAATTGCTGCATTACTTAGCTCATCAGGGCGGTTGTTTTTCGGGTCGAAGATGCACAGTATCTACCTGTTGTTATTATCCTCCTGATTGTCACCAAATACAAGGGGAATTGTGGGCGTTCCGGCAAGGACCTGCCACACAACGGCGAGATTGGCGGGGCCAAATACAAATACGGGAATGCCGCTTGCGAGAGGAGGGGGGTGTGACTATGATAAGCTGAAGAATATGAGGTGCAGAACGTTCGGGGGCAGTGAATTGTGCTGACGTTACAGAAGGCAGACGATAAAGGCGTCATTGGCATAAAGACCGGCAAGGTCGGCTTAGACAGTTTGTTAGAAAAAGAATGGCTGTTGACGAATACGCGAGGGGGGTACGCCTCGTCGAGTATCGTCGGGTGCAATACGAGGCAATATCACGGCCTGCTGGTCGGGGCGCTCGAGCCGCCAGTCAACAGGATACTGGCCCTGTCAAACTGTCTTGAAACCATTGAGTGGGGCCTGTGCAAATTCGAATTAGCGACGAATGAGTTTCCCGACAAGGTATGGCCTGAGGGTTTTTTGCGTCTGAAGTCATTTCGGCGGGATACGGGGGTTCAGTTTCATTACGAGATTGGGGAGATGGAGCTGACAAAGAGCGTTTATCTGCTCCGCGACAGGGATATGGTTGCGGTTGTGTATGATTTCAGCGAGGTTGAGCAGCCGATGGATTTTAGTATACGGCCTTTTGTCGCGCTGCGTGATTTTCATTCGCTCCAGAAGTCCAATCCGCTGCTTAGCAGCAAGGTGGTTGCCGAAGGTATTGTAGTCAGCTACGACCAGCCGAAGTCTGCGCAGTTAATCATAAGCTGTCCGGAGGCGGCTTTCGAGAAAGACGTGCAATGGTGGTTCAACTTCTGCTATCGAGTTGACAGGGAGAGGGGGCAGGATTTCAGCGAAGACCTTTACAGCCCCGGCGTATATAGATGCCGAATTGATTCGGCGAGAAGGATTGTGTTGTGGGCGGATTTGGGCGAGGCATACCGGCCGGGGCATTTTGTTTTGCCGGATATCGAAGAGGTTGTCCAGCAACTTCGTGAACACAACAGCAGCATTACTGCAGCGGCGAAGGGCGATAAGGTTTTGGCGGCGCTATATCGTGCGGCGGACCAATTCGTTGTGAAAAGGGTTAGTCACGGCGCCAAGCAGACGACGATTCTTGCGGGCTTTCCGTGGTTTGCGGACTGGGGCAGGGACGCTTTTATATCGCTGCCGGGATTGTTATTGGCGACGCGGAGGTTCGACGAGGCGAAATCGGTGCTGCTGACTTTCGCACGGGCCGAAAGTCGGGGTATGATACCGAACTGCTTCGACGATTACAGCGACAGGGCACACTTCAACAGTGTTGATGCATCACTGTGGTTTATCAATGCGGCGTTTGCCTATTTAGAAGCGTCGAAAGACAATCGCGGTTTTGAAGAAGAGCTTTTGCCGGTAATTATCGGCATCATCGAGGCATATCGAGACGGGACGCGGTTCGGCATCGTTGCGGATTCGGACGGTCTTATCACGGCGGGTGACAGCGATACGCAGATTACGTGGATGGACGCGAAGTTCGATGGTTTTGTGTTTACGCCGAGATACGGCAAGGTCGTCGAGGTCAACGCGCTATGGTATAACGCGATTATGCTGCTTGAGCATTTCCTGACTGATGACCCCCGCTGTGTTAATCCCGAATTTCTTGAGGCGCTACGCAGCAGGGGGGATACAATCCGCGACGGTTTTCGAGGGTTATTCTGGAACGAGTCGTGGGGGTGGCTCAATGACTGCGTACTTCCTGACGGTACAGCCGACGCAACACTTCGGCCAAACCAGATATTCGCGGTGAGTTTACCTTATTCGCCGCTGGAGCCGGCCCAGCAGAAAGCGGTGGTCGATATCGTCGGGAGCAAACTTCTGACGCCTTTTGGCCTGCGAACGCTATCGCCTGACGACGCCCGGTATCAGGGGACATACGCCGGCGGTCAGCATCAGCGGGACCGGGCCTATCACCAGGGGACGGTCTGGGCATATTTAATCGGACCGTTCGTCGAAGCATACCTTAAAGTAAACGGGCCCAAAGCGAAGAAACAGGCCGGCCGATTTATTGAGCCGCTTTTGAAGCAGTTGACCGACGACGGCTGTATCGGGCAGGTCAGCGAGATATACGACGGCGACGCTCCGCACAGGCCGAAGGGATGTTTTGCTCAGGCGTGGAGCGTTGCCGAGGTTATTCGCGCGTATCTGATGGTGAGGGATTAGCAGGCGGGTTTCGGATGCCATTCGGCGGAACAATTCTGTCCTTTCATTGATGATAATTTTTGCTATAATTGCAATTGATTGAATGTCTCAATTTGGAGGATTCGAAAATGTCACGCGTAATCACTTTTGTCATAATCGCAGCAGTTTTTCTTTGTGTGGTCGGCTACATTGGTGCGGCGGCCGTTGGGCAACGGGATGCGAACAACACCGCTGTTTCGGCCAGCGCTATTAACGTCGCACGGCCAAAAATGAGAGTCGATTCCGTAACTGTGGCTGATTTCTACCTGCGGGACGGAAGCACCGTCTCGGGCAGACTGCTCAGCGAGGATAATACCCAGGTCGTTGTCGAGCTGGTCGAGGACAGCACACTGGTTACCAAGACTTACAGCAAAAGAGAAGTTGATACGCGAACGCTGAGAACCAGGCCTGTTCTCGAAAATCTCTACTATACTCAGCTTGGCGAATATTTTGCTGCCAGGACGTGGGATTTCAGAGACGACCCCGATGATTTCATCCAGGCCATTCGCTGTTACGAGAAGGCCAAACAGTCACTGCAGGCGGGCGGCGTTAACGGCGACAGAGTGGCGGAAATCGACAAGGCAATAAAGAAGCTCGAAGAGGACAGGGAGGTCTGGACGGCCCAGGTGGAATCGCGAGCGAAACTGAGAAAGTTAGAATACGAGGCAGAAGCCGAGAACCGCCTGAAACAGCTCGAACGGCAGGTCGTCGAAAGTAATGAGAGCATCAAGAATCTCAGTGAAACCGCAGATAATATGAAGGGCGATTATGACAAGCTTGAAGAGACGGTCACGGGGCTGAACAAGGACTATGCCGAACAGCTCAGAATACTCCAGAACCAGATTCGGGAAAATCAAGTTGCTATAAATGAGATATGGGTCCAGTTGAACTGGTGCTGTCGTTTCCGAGCGCCTGCACCCGGCGGCGGATAAACGGTTGTTTTTGCGTTGCGAGTCCGTTCAGAACTGGGCGGCGATTTTCACGGCCTTATCTATTGCCGCCGAGCGTTTCTGATTTGCGAGGTCGGGGCCTTTGGCGAGCGTCGGTTCGACAATAACCGAGCGGATGTCGGTCAGGCCGATGAAGCCGAGAATCAGTTCGAGATATTTTTTCTGCATATCGAACGCCGCCGCTGGTGTCCCTTCGGCATACTCGCCGCCGCGAGCGTATGCGACGTATACCGGCTTGCCAGTAACCAGCCCCTTGTAGTTGCCGTTGGAATCGACGGTGAACGTCTGGCCCGGCTGGACGAGGATGTCGATATACTGCTTTAGCCGATAGGGTATCGAGAAGTTCCACATCGGGACGGCGAGGACGTATTTGTCGGCGTTTTTGAACTGGTCGATGACTGCCACGACCTTTTCCCAGGCCTGCTTTTCCTCCGGGCTGCGCTCTTTTTGGTGCATTATTTTGTACTTGCCGGAGGCCGCCATAAGATCAAACGCGGGAAGATTAGCCGAGAAAAGGTCCAGCACCTCGATTTGGTCTTTCGGATTTGCCTTTTTGTATGCCTCTACAAAGGCATCCGCCACCGCCGATGAGTATGACCTTTCCCTCATCGGCGAGGCCTTGATATAAAGAACTTTGCTCATAAAGCCCTCTGTTCAAACCTGTTTTTTAGTTTCCGGGTTCGGATAATAGCTTACCATTACAGCTTTTACTGTCCAGAGCAATAAAAAGTGCATGAAATTGTCGTGTC
>Ga0315545_1000383_pt1 | contig 47601 bp, 39 predicted proteins | sample SalMarSW160210MG_FD_203096 | JGI IMG/M metagenome (GOLD analysis project Ga0315545, IMG submission 203096) | Salt marsh sediment microbial communities from the Plum Island Ecosystem LTER, Massachusetts, United States - Salt Marsh Sediment SW1602-10 ...
GTTAACACGCTGGTTAATCGTGACGCGGCGCAGGCTCTCGCTGATTGAAGTACAAAAACGCAAGGCTGCCGCCCAGGAAGAAGCCCTTGAAGCGAAATCCCAGACAAGCTCACCCGAATCTGATATGCTACAACAGGCCAAAGCTAAGCCGGAAAAAACAATCTTCGAGATTTCGCAACAGACTAATCGACTTATCAATGCAATTATTACGGTTCTTATGGCCATAGGGCTCTGGTATGTTTGGCGGGATGTGTTGCCGGCGCTTGGCGCCCTGGAAGAAATTACACTATGGAATATCAAAAATACCCAGGGAGCAGTAACCGATATCATCAGTCTTGGCTCGTTGGTTATGGCCGTTCTTTTCGTTGTAATGACAATCATCGTGGCCCGTAATGTTCCAGGCTTGCTGGAAATCGTCATATTGAGACGGCTTCCTCTTGACCGAGGGGTCCGTTTTGCCGTTATCACAATATGCCGTTATATTCTTATAGTTGTTGGTGTGATTCTCACTTTCAGTGAAATAGGTATTGGATGGTCGAAGGTGCAGTGGCTCGTTGCTGCAATGACTGTCGGGCTGGGCTTTGGCCTGCAGGAGATATTCGCTAACTTCGTCAGCGGTTTAATCATTCTTTTCGAGCAGCCGGTTCGGGTGGATGATGTCGTGACTGTAGGTGACGTGACGGGCATGGTGACAAAAATCAAGATTCGCGCGACTACAATTCGCAAGTGGGATCAGCGCGAGCTTATTGTCCCTAACAGAGAATTCATAACCGGCCGTCTTGTAAACTGGACTTTGTCCGACAAGGTCATGCGAAGAGACTTTATCGTAGGTATTGCATACGGCTCCGATGTTGCCAAGGCCGAAGAAACGCTTTATAAAGTTGCACGAGCGAATCCTCTGGTCCTGGAGAATCCGAAGCCGATCGTTCTTTTCAGGGGTTTTGGTGACAGCTCTTTGGAGTTCGAGCTGCGTGTTTATATTTCAGGTATAGAAAACTATGTTCCCGTCTGGCACGAGATTAACTGCGCCATCGATGATGCGTTCCGGAAGGCCGGAGTTGAGATTGCCTTCCCACAGCGTGACCTGCATATCCGCTCGAATAAAACAAACGTGCCTATAGATGTGAACAAAATACTACAATAGCGAGAAGTGCTTTTATTACATCCGGAATTGTTATAAACAATTAATTAACTCAAACTGACCGACTCGAACTGTCATACCCGCGAAGGCGGGTATCCATTTATGGTATCGCAGCAGTGGATTCCTGCTTGCGCAGGAATGACAATCTGCGATAGGTTATTGTTAAATATTCACTTATGACGATGCTTTATTACAAATCGATCAGTTTGAGTGATTAAGTTGTATCCTGCTGTTTGGAAACCCTTTTTCTTTTTTCCGCCATGTCGATGTTCCAGATGTATTTCTGCGTTCGATACACGACGATACACATCACGATAAGAGTAATCACAAAAACATAGATGATGATACTTTCGATCCAGCCGGTGCCGAAACATATAATCAGAAAGTTCAGGATAATAAAATAGATGCGCATTTCCGTCGGTCCGGCCCATAAAAAAGTTATCTTAAATTCATTCGTCGCCCCGAAGGCCAGGTACGAGCTGACCATAAAACAGCCGGCCACGGGAATGAAAAAATAAACGATTTGCCTGGCCGGGCTGTTGAATAAAAATGAATACCCGATCAGTAACGAGCACATAAAAACGAAATCGAGAAAATGGTCCATATAGTAGCCCCACTTCGGGATGCCGGTGTCACGATGTTTTCCTAAAGCGCCGTCGAATGAATCCGTGAACCACTGCAGGGCCAGCATCAGTGACGAGCACCACAGCCAGTGGTGATTATTCCTGGCCAGCCAGCCAAAGAGGATCAGGCCGATGGACCAGTGAATGGTCATAAGAGTCAGGTCGTAGCCCTCAATCCATTTGGGAAGTCGATGGATATTGCTATCGATTAGTTTGCGTTCGTAAGCGGCTAAAAAGGATTTCATTGGAAGTTTTTTATCTCCGCCGAAGGTTTCTTTTGCCATTTTCCTTATCCCCTTTTATTAATATCAGGCCGTTTATTCCCCGTAAATAGAATACATCAGTCCCTATATACTTTCAAGTATCTAAATCAGACTGATTTTCTTTTATGAATTCTTGCTTGCTTTTCCTTATCCGAGGTGCTAAATTCGCTTTTTCGCGAGGGTTGCATCACAGAGAGATATATTTGCTGTATTTATGAATAAATCGCCGTTTATACAGACTGAATATTTTTTTAGGTGAAAACATGAGGATATCGCATAATAATTCTATAAGTGTTTATATAGGTGAATTGCTTAATAGGATGTAGGTTAAAGCACGTGCAGAGGGTAAGCATTCTTCAGGATTGACCATTCCACAACCAGTACAGTCTCTAAGCCGTCATGAACTCAATTTGTGTCTCATGATTGAACTTTTTGACGAAAGTCTCACTCGTTTCGAGAAATCACTAAAAGGCGAGAAAGCAGATTGTGACTTTGACGCATATTTTATGGCCATAGCTTTTCTTGATACAATCTACATCTTTACAAGAATGCTGTTGGACAGTGTCGTGGGAATTGTAAACGAATATAATAAAGAGGGAAGGCTTCACGATAATTTCAGCAAGATATACTACGAAGAATTTGTCAAAGGAAACCTTACTAACGAACTCAATACTGTGTTCTCAGCATGTGAGTCGTGGTTTCCTCAATTTAATATTCGGAGAAATGATATAGTTCATCGCTACGAGACAAATTTCATTGTCTTTAGGCAGAACTCCGAAGGTGAAAGAATAGCCCAGCAGTTATCACCTCAAAAAAATACTCAAAACATAGAAGATGAAGATTTGCGATCATATATTGGCATGGTGATGGCTGGATATCAATGTTTAGTAGATAAACTACTCGATTACTGGGATAAAATGTTTTTATCTTGGTATGGCATGAGTGTCTCTCGTCATTCAACTGCTTTCTTGGGCCGGAGTGCAAATATTCTTTGGTGGGCTTATCAGTATGGCGGATACAGGAATTATAACATGGTTGTTTCAGAATCATGAGTCGATCCAATTTAGAAATCAGACCACAAAACAATACTGCGACAGTTGACAACTGAGCACTCGCATTGAGCGAGCCGTCTATAAGACGCTGGACAAGAGTTGATGGTATTGAAATAAACACACGAAATCCCAAAACATATTACCTTAGATTTAATCCCTAATTTGAAGTTTTAATGATCAATGGGCTCGGCCATCCTGTGGATTGTAAGAAGCATGTACGTAAAGCGCGTACGCGCTTTACGTATGTCGAGTGTAAAAACGATTTGTTGAAAGGGAAATTCTTTGGCCAGATCCATTCGGCTACACCTCAGGATGACACCGTGAAGTCGTTTTGTTTAGCCCACTGGTTTACACGGCGGATGTTGCTTTTTCGATATACGATATACGCAATATGCACGACGGGTCCGTATTAAGGACAATTTATGAAAATACGGGGATTTTGCTTGTTTTTTGGCCGTTTTTGAGTATAATACGCCGATAATTGAATAAAGAATATCGAATAACGAATGTAGAACACACCAAAAAATCCTAAGCACTAAATTCTAAACAATATCTAATGTTCAAAATCCAAAATTACCTAAATAAAACCGTAACAGGTAGGATGGACAGCTTGTCTGCCCATGCGGTTCGGGTTGCTTTACATTGGACGGGGTGTTCGACAGATGTAGAGAACTCTCGACAATTTGACCTTTTTTGAAAAAACAAACCCAATTTGGATTAGGCCAAAATTAACGTAAGTTCATTGAAATAAAAAGAATACGGCAAAAAAGCGACGTTTCGCCGGTAAAAAAACAAAGCCAATTTCAAAACCCACGGCAAATTCCCGGCATAAGATATTGGAGTAAACAAGGTCGATGGGTTGGAACAAATTAACGTCGTTTTCAGCATTATTATGAACGTTTTTGACCAAATATGATTTTATTGTAACTTGCATTTGACAATATCACGTTTATGTAGTCTAATCCCAAACAATTTACGGATATGTGGCGCAACGAAAGTAACTGGAACATTTTTGGCGAGGAGTACACAGTATGCCAAAGCGAGATGATATCAACAAGGTTATGATTATTGGCTCAGGGCCTATCATTATTGGTCAGGCCTGTGAATTTGATTATTCCGGCACTCAGGCATGTAAGGCCCTTCGCAAGCTGGGTTATGAAATCGTGCTGGTCAATTCGAATCCTGCAACCATTATGACCGATCCCGGAATGGCTGATGTGACTTATATCGAGCCTTTGAACCTGCAGACAATGACAAAAATCATCGAAAAAGAACGGCCGGATGCACTTCTGCCGAATCTCGGCGGTCAAAGTGGATTGAACCTGTCTTCGGAATTGGCCAAAGCAGGTGTGCTGAAAAAATATGGTGTGAAAGTTATCGGAGTGCAGGTTGATGCTATCGAGCGGGGCGAGGACAGAATCGAATTTAAAAAAACAATGAATAAGCTGGGCATTAAGATGCCTAAAAGCGATCCGGCATTTAGCGTTGACCAAGCGGAGAAAATTGCTAAAAAGCTCGGTTATCCGGTTGTCATTCGTCCGGCATATACTATGGGCGGAACCGGCGGGGGATTGGTCTATAACGTTGACGAACTCCGAATGGTTGCGGCCAGGGGACTCTCGGCAAGTCTCGTCGGTCAAATTCTTGTAGAAGAATCCGTGCTCGGCTGGGAAGAGCTTGAGCTGGAAGTCGTCAGAGATGCCAAGAGTCAGAAGATAACCGTCTGTTTTATCGAAAATGTCGATGCGATGGGCATACACACCGGCGATTCTTATTGCACCGCCCCGATGTTGACGATAGATGAAAAATTGCAGAAGAGACTCCAGAAATATTCCTATGATATCGTTGATGCGATTGAAGTCATCGGCGGAACGAATATACAATTTGCTCACGATCCCGAAACCGGCAGGGTGGTGGTAATCGAAATTAATCCACGAACTTCGCGCTCCTCCGCTCTTGCTTCGAAGGCGACGGGATTCCCTATCGCTTTGGTCTCTTCGATGTTGGCGGGGGGGTTGACGCTTGATGAAATTCCGTACTGGAGGGATGGGACTCTGGAAAAATACACACCATCCGGCGAGTATGTCGTTGTCAAGTTTGCCCGCTGGGCGTTCGAGAAGTTCAAAGGTGTCGAGGACAAGCTCGGCACACAGATGCGGGCTGTCGGTGAGGTGATGAGTATCGGCAAAAACTACAAGGAAGCATTCCAGAAAGCCATTCGTTCACTTGAGAACGGCAGATACGGACTGGGTTTTGCGAAGAACTTCAACAAGCTTTCATTGGAGGAATTGTTAAGGCATGTAAGCACGCCCACCAGTGAGCGTCAGTTTATTATGTATGAAGCTCTTCGCAAAGGAGCCACACCGAAGCAATTATTCGAGAAGACCTACATCAAAGAATGGTTTATCCAGCAGATGGCAGAACTTGTAGCCCTTGAAGAAAAGCTCTTGAAATATAAAGGCAAGCCGATTCCGGACAAGCTCCTGATTCAGGCCAAAAAAGACGGCTTTGCCGACCGTTACCTTGCGCAGATTCTCGGAACCACCGAGAAGAAAATCCGCCGGCAGAGAACAAAGCTCGGCGTTGTCGAAGGATGGGAGCCTGTGCCGGTCAGCGGCGTGGAAGATGCAGCTTATTATTTCTCGACGTATAATGCCCCGGATAAGGTTGGAACATCGAAGAATCGCAAGATTATGGTCCTGGGCGGCGGGCCGAATCGAATCGGACAGGGGATTGAGTTTGATTATTGTTGTGTACACGCCGCTTTTGCACTTCATGACGAAGGTATGGAAACAATAATGGTCAACTGTAATCCTGAAACCGTTTCGACCGACTATGACACATCCGAGAAGCTTTATTTTGAGCCGTTAACAGTTGAAGATGTTTTGAGTATCTATGAAAAGGAAAAACCGGAAGGTGTCATTGTTCAGTTCGGCGGGCAAACGCCTTTGAATATCGCCGGCGAACTTGAGGATGCAGGTGTGAAAATAATCGGCACCACGCCGGAAACCATCGATCTGGCCGAAGACCGTGACCGGTTCCGGGCGATGATGAAGAAACTGAAAATACCCATGCCCGAATCCGGCATGGCCAGCTCTCTTGAAGAGGCGTTAAAAATAGCAAAGCGAATCGGCTATCCGCTCATGGTGCGTCCTTCCTACGTCCTTGGCGGGCGCGGGATGGAAGTTGTGCACGATGAAGAGATGCTGCGACAGTATGTGGCCGCCGCAGTGGAGGTGACACCCGAAAGGCCGATTTTGATTGATAAGTTTCTTGTTAATGCGATTGAAGCCGAGGCCGACGCCATCTCTGACGGCAAAGATGTTTTTGTCCCTGCGGTCATGGAGCATATCGAGCTTGCCGGCGTACATTCGGGAGATTCCGCTTGTGTTATCCCGCCGGTATCGATTCCACAAAAGCACATTGATACAATTTGTGAATATACCAAAAAGATAGCGATAAAACTTCGTGTAGTCGGCCTGATGAATATGCAGTATGCGATTGCAGATGGTACGGTTTATGTTCTGGAAGCGAATCCGCGGGCGTCGAGAACCGTTCCGCTGGTCTCCAAGGTCTGTGGAATTTCGATGGCGCGGGTGGCGACACAGGTAATGCTTGGAAAAAAAATCTCTGAATTGAACTTAAAGCACAGTAAAATTCCCCATTTTGGCGTGAAGGAGGCTGTGTTTCCGTTTAATATGTTCCATGAAGTTGACCCGCTGCTTGGCCCCGAGATGCGTTCGACCGGTGAAGTTCTGGGGCTTGCGGATTCTTACGGCCTGGCGTTTTTCAAAGCTCAGGAAGCGACACAACAGCCGTTGCCTTCTAAGGGGACAGTTCTGATAACCGTGACCGATCCGGATAAGACATCAATCGCCGATACGGCCAAAACATTCAGCGAAATTGGTTTTAAGATTCTGGCAACCGAAGGGACACATAAATATTTAGCCGAAAAAGGCGTCAAATCGGAACATATCCTGAAGGTGTACGAGGGTCGTCCGAATATTGTCGATGCAATCAAGAACAGGGAGATTCAGTTGATAATAAATACTCCCATAGGTAAGCGTGGTAAGCATGACGATTCTTATATCAGGAAAGCCGCAATCAAATATAAAATTCCGTATATTACGACGACAACCGCCGCCGCTGCTACTGTAAAAGGAATTGCTGCAAGGCAGGGCGGTGAGCCGAAAGTAAAATCTTTGCAGAACTATCATGCCGGCATAACAAAAAACTAAAAATGCAAAGCTTAATGACCTCTGTTCCCGATTACATAGGCCTCGAAAATTTCATCGAGATTTAGGGCTATCTCTGTCATGCCGTTGGAAGACATACTTTTGATGCGATTTCTTTTTTCATCGTTGCAATCTTCGATTGTTACCGAAACATTGTCCCCGACTTTTAATACATCGAGGATGCCCGCCAGGCGGCTGAAGTCCGTTTCGGATGGAGATGTCAGAATAATTTTTCGGATGTTATCTCTGAGCTCTTCCGTTTTTCCCGCTTTGATAATTACGCCGTCGTCGAGTATAGCGATATGGTCTGCCACAGGTTCAATTTCGTATAGCAGGTGACTGGAGAAAAAGACCGTGACACTATTACTTTGCAGCAGGTCGATTACATGCCGCAGGAAATCCTTTCTTGCAATCGGGTCGAGTCCCAGTGTCGGGTCATCCAGTATAACGATATCAGGCCTGTGCCCGAGCGCCAGAAGCAGGGCGAGGCTCGAATTCTGACCCTTGGAAAGAGTTTTCACCTTCACATTCATTGGCAGTCTGAGTATTTCGGCAAGCTCATCAGCGAATTTATAATCCCAGCTCGGATAAAATCCCGCCACCCACTCGATTATCCGGCCGACTTTCATCCAGCCGTACATCTGCTGGTCTTCGGCCATAAAGCCAGTTCTTCTTCTTATCTCAAGGGTATTTTTGGAGCTGTCCAGCCCGCCTATAATGCATCTGCCGGAGTGGGGTTTCTGCAGGCCGAGCAGTGTTTTTATCGTGGTCGTTTTGCCGGTGCCGTTTCTACCTATAAAACCGAAAATAGAGCCTTTCGGCACTTCGAGGTTCACTCCTTTGAGCACTTGCTTTCTGCCGTAGGAAAAATGCAAACCTTCAATTTTTATTGCCGGCTCAGCCATTTGTTTTCCTTTCTGTTTTCTTCAAGAATGATTACGGTTCTTCCGGAAATTTTATATACAGTTTGTTATTGAGGATTCTCCAGAAGACATAGGTATCTTTTAGATTGATTATTATGGCTTTTACTTAAATTTTGCGACCAGTACATATGAAGCAGTGTGTTGCCGTTTTCCAGTACTGCAATGTCTTCAATTCTATAATCCATACGAACGAAGTGACCTAACTTTCGTATTTTTTGATTGGAACGAATATCGAAGACCATCAAAGTGTGTTCTCCTGGGCAATATAACTTCCCACCTTTGACAAATGCTCTGTGAAAAGAATAATCCTGGGTCAAACGCTCCAGGATTGTAAAAGGACGTGCCGTGCCAAACTTACAATAGATATTCTCGTCGTCCCAGCCGGTTACATCGAACCGTGCAATATCATCCTGAGAAATGCGGAAGAAGGAAATTTGTTTGTTATGGATATTGACTTTTGAAGTTTCATAGATGTCATTGTAGTGATAATATCGATCGATGCTGAGTCTGATTCTTTCTTCCGAGCTGATTTCTTCCACCGGCACGAGAGGTATGGCAAATTCTTTCCTGCGATCATAAAAATATGGCGCACGGCTTTTTAACGCATTGAGCTTTTTATCAATCAGCTTTAATTCTTGGGGATCTGACACATCTATTATTACAAGGCTTTTATTTACGAGGACAATTAATTTATTGTCAATCAGCCGCATTGTTGTTGAAGGATATGTGCTATCTTCAAGGCAATCGGATATATCAAGTTCATCATCTTGCATCCAGGATTCTCCTGTAAACATGTGGCTTCTCAGATATACTTTTTCATAGATATCTTTTTTCTCTTCATTACGATAATATACATAGATAGCAAGAGAGTAGAGATTACCTTCGGTTTTTTTATATAATCTTCCACGCCACGGATATATACGGGTGCGATATCCTCCAATCCTTGTTGTAGGGACTGTAATTTCATCAATATCGTCCGGATTAACGTCTATGTTACTAAAAGAGATTTTGTTGTTGTTTGTATTGATATAGCTTCGACCCTGGAATATTACTCTGTCTCCGGCGGAATCCAATGCGTTCCATCTCCAGTCGTGAGACTCGATTTCCTTTTCCTGTAATACCTTTATATTGGCAACCTGACTGTTGAAAAGCATCATCAAAGCGAAAACCAATCCGGTTCCCACCCATAAGAGCCCTTTTAGATTTGTCTTCAAATGCCATTCGTGTTGGGCAGCATAAAGGGCGAAGACAAAGGCCGCCGCTGATGCGATAAGCATGATTGCCGGGTAATATCCCCACGCTCCGAACATAACATCACTTACGAAATCCCTGTAATTAAGAGGGAGAATGAACGGGAGCACCAGTATGAAGGCCCCCAGCAACATTCCTATAAGCCAGGCACGTGCGGTTCTTCGTACAAGCACGTTACATCCGAAACATAAACTGTATGTCAATATCGCTATCAGTACAGCAAACGGTAAAAAATACTGTAATGTTTCATCCTCGAGATAATCTTTGCAAAAGATGCTGAGCACCAGCCCGAAAATCGCCGGACAGGCAATGATAATCAAAGAAGCAATCAGGCCTGTGAGGAATTTCAGAGTAACGAACAATTTCACATTGACAGGCTTAGACCTCCAGAAAATGTATCGTTTCTCTTCGAAGTCACCCTGCACGTTCGCACATGCAATAAGGCCGGTAAGCAGGGGGGCGAACATTAAAGAGACTATCACCATCGTGCTGCTGTACACGCCTGTGCCGTCTTTAAGGCTGACAACAGCCTCTTCTATCGGCAGGACCATTACCAGCCCCAGGCAGGCCAGAAGGTGCCACTTGAGCTGGCAAATCTGCTGATGAATGATCCCCTGGATTTTCATAGGTATCTCCTGATACTAACATATCTGTAACAGGCAACGGCAAGAACTGCTGCAAAGGCGAAAATCTGTGAAAATACTATCCCTGCAAGGCTTATCTCGGTGATATCTGTCAATAGGAGTGAATACGGCACAAAACGCTCGGCCCAGGTGACTTCACATACACTGGACCATAGAAGGATAATTCCCCATCCGATAAAGACGGCTGACATTATCAACAAAGAACCGGCTTCGCTGCGGCTCTGACAACCGAAGACGCAAAACCATGTAAAAAGAAACAATCCGGCCAAACCATAAAGTAAGTTGGTTCCCAGAAGAAACAACATGGAGGCTTCTCTGCCCCGAGTCATTAATTCCATCAGTATCGCACTGATAAGGAACACCAGAACAATCCCAAGTGCAGAAACGAGATACTTACTGAAGAAAATCATCCATCTTTTAACCGGTATCTTGAAAAGCAGATGTATTGTGCGGTTGCTCACTTCGCCGGAGAAAATATCCAGTGAATAAACTACCGGGACGACGAACATCTGGATAAATGATATCAATATACAGTTGGAAAAATCAGGTATGATCCGCATTCTAAAGAGCATAATTATGAACACAACACTTGTTGCACTGCAAAACAACAGCTTCCAAAGGTTCTCTTTCCATTCTTTCCACAAAATCATTCGAAACATATTACTTTTCCGATGAACCGGTCCTGTAACTGCCGGCTCTTTGTGAAACGATTGTTTTGTATTCTTTTTCGAGAAGCTCGACTGCCTGCTCTATCGGCAGCTCTAATTGGACGGCCAATATGGCCGCTTCGCGAAGTATGTTTGTGACGGCCTTTTTTCTTTCCGCTGAAGAAATAGTCTGCTTGTTGGAAGAAACGTACGTGCCGTCTCCTCTTTCGATTCTCAGAACGTTTTCCCTGCAAAGCTCGTTATAAACTTTTAGAATCGTATTTTGATTGACCGCCAGCTTGGAGGCCAGTTCCCTGATGCTGGGTACTTTATCTCCTTCTTTGAGCATACCGGTCACGACCTGGTATTTTATCTGGTCGATAATCTGCCGGTATATAGGCACCGAAGAAGATGGTTCAATTCGTATGAAAATTTTCGTATCCTTTATAAGAGTATTAGTGTTATATATTACTATAACACTTTATCGAGATTGGTCGACAAAAATATTTAATTTTTTTGATATTTTTTTCTCTTTTCTCTGTGATGCTTTATTTCTGATTAATAATCCCTGGGAAAAACACACAGAGGATTCTTTATAAAATGAGTGTTTGGAACCACATAAGGGATTGACAGTATATATAATAAATTGCTATATTGCTGCGATGGTATAGTTCGGGCGCCCGTAGCTCAGTTGGATAGAGCAACGGATTTCTAATCTGTTTAGGTGGTTTTGTAAGTCTTTGTTAATAAATGATTAATGATTGTCAAAAAAGAACTTATGAAGCTGGCCGAGAAGCAACAGAAACCTAAACGTGAGCCAAAGTAAAACCTTTGGTGCAAATTTTGGTGCAACCCGATGGCCCATGTAATCCATAATGCTAGTGACGATTAACAATCGGCGATAGAGCGACGTTTGTTGTAATTGCTTATTAACTTTCTAACCTCTCAACTTTGTAGACATCCACATATAATTCGAGTTTTTCAGGTTTTCCATAGATAAGTTCACAATTCTTGATTGCCGATGCAGCGACCGGAGTTTTCACAAAAAAAGCTGGATAAAACGTGACGCCATAACGACCACCAATCACTTTTTTATTCAGATAATGGTCTTCGACCATTCTCGTATCAAATGATGCAAGATTGTACATCGCAATTCGAACTTGCTGGTTAGAAGTAGGCGTGCATCTTTCGAAGTATCGTAAAACTCCATCGCCTTAGATATCTCTCAATATCGAGGCCTGCCTTTCCTTCAGCGAGGCAGTTTCTCTGTCCCAAAACTGGAATATGGAGCACAGAAAACGTGAGGGTCTATGTAAACGTCATCTATACTTGTTTCGAAGGATAAAATTGCTGTCGGTTTCCCCTGAGTTCTATTGTGCTTGAGAGCAAAATAGCGTGCACCAATCTTATCTCCGCAAGCACATTACAAACGTAAAGTTTATTATCTGCCAATTTTATAAAAATACTTATTTAGTAAATGTTTTTATATATCAGCGACTTATAAAATCTTTGCCAAAAAGGGGCTGATTGATTTTGGGTCTTCCTTGACTATTTTCACGAAAGTTGGCGAAAATAGCACAATTACCAGCGAAAAAAGCCACCGGTTAAAATGATAAAAAAATACATTTTTTTCCATACCGAGATTATTTTGTGGACAGGTGGAGCGATAGTGGTAAATTGAGAACGTCAACCTTCGAGATGTCAAGCGATGACATGTTCTGTGTCATATAAAAAAGAACTTAATAAGGAAGTCAAAGAGCTACGAATTGGATTAGTGCTTATTCGAACGATAAATAGAGGTGATTAACATGCCAGCGAATAAGAAAACCGCTAAAAAAAGAAAAGCGAAAAAGATTAATTCTAAAGAGCAGCCGGGGGAAACCAAACAAGCAGCGAATTCTAAAAAACGGAGCACTTCCAAAAAGCAAAAGAGCTTTCCTATTGTCGGTATTGGTGCTTCTGCCGGAGGTCTGGAGGCTCTTGAAAGATTCTTCTCAAACATACCGGCTCAGAGCGGCCTTGCCTTCGTGGTCGTCCAGCACTTAGCTCCGCATCACAGAAGTATTATGGACTCGCTTCTAAAGAAATACACAGGGATGAGAATCCTGCAGGCACAGGATGGGATGAAGATTGAGCCGAATTGCATATATTTGAATCCGCCTGACAAAGATATGACCGTTATGAACGCTACTCTTTGTTTAATGGAACCGAGTGTACCACATGGCGGCAGATTGCCTATTAATTGCTTTTTCCGTTCCCTCGCTGCCGACCAGCGTGAGAAGGCAATTTGCATTATTTTATCAGGGACAGGGTCGGACGGCACTTTGGGGCTAAAGGCCATCAAGGGTGAAGGCGGAATCGCGATAGTTCAGGAAGAGAAGCAGGCCAAGTATGACAGCATGCCAAGAAGCGCTATAGATACGGATATGGTTGACTTTGTGTTGCCTGTGGAGAAAATGGGTAAGCAACTTGCGAAATACATCAAGCACCCCTATATTGAAGGTAGGGCGCGGCCGGTGACGCCCAAGCAGCGATACATAGACTCGGTGAGGAGGATATTTGTACTGATTCGAGCAAGCACCGGTCTTGATTTCTCCAATTACAAACTCAACACAATCCACCGTAGGATTGAACGTCGTATGGCGGTACATCAGATCGAGAGGATAGAAGACTACATTCGATACCTTCAACAAAAATCTGTCGAAGTAGAGACACTCTCCAAAGATATGCTTATCATGGTAACTAATTTCTTCCGGGATCCTGAGGCCTTCGAGGTTCTTAAAGAAAAGGTGATACCGGCTTTATTGAAGAATAAAGAGTCCGACAGTCCTGTGCGTGTGTGGGTTCCCGGCTGTGGTACAGGTGAAGAGGCCTATTCCATAGCGATGCTTTTGGCAGAAGGTATGGATAAGCTTAAAAAGCATTTTTCCGTCCAGATATTCGGCACAGACCTTGATGCGGAAGCCATTGAGTATGCCCGAGGGGGTATCTATCCTGAAGCAATCGCCGCGGATGTATCAGCCGAGAGGTTGAAGCTGTTTTTTATGAATGAAAACGACAGATATAAGGTCAAAAACCAAATTCGGGAAGCGGTTGTTTTTGCTGTTCAGAACCTGATAAAAGACCCGCCTTTCTCTAAATTAGATATTGTCAGTTGCAGGAATGTGCTTATCTACATGGACACTGTGCTGCAAAAAAAGGTATTGCCGTTGTTCCATTATGTATTGGTTCCGGGCGGGTATTTGTTTTTAGGCTCGTCGGAGACCATAAGTGGTTTTAACGACTGTTTTTCGACGATAGATACAAAGTGGAAAATCTTCCAGCGAAGAATGATTGCCCCGAAGAAAACTAACGAATATCCTGGTATCCCTTTGGGCGATATTGAGACTACAGCCAAATTGACTGAACCAGAAGTCAAGCCCGCTGAGGCTAATATTCGTCAAGTTGCAGAAAGGATGATCCTCGAAAATTATGCCCCCCCCTGTGTTTTGGTCAATGAAAAATATGAGATTCTCTATTTTCACGGTCAAACCGAAGACTACCTATCGCCACCGACCGGGGAACCTACGTTTAACATCTTAGAGATATCGCGGCCGGAATTACGGCACAAAATCAGAACACTGTTGAACAAAGTAATCAAAGAAAAGAAAACGGCTGTCGCTGAAGGTCTGCAGGTAAGACATAACGATGGTTTCCTGGACATGGACCTGGAAGTCAGACCCCTTGTAGCCAAAGGCGGTGCAGCGGATTTGATGATGGTTATATTCCAGAGTAGAACAAGACGGGAGATGGCTGCCAAGAAGAAAAAGAAGGCTTTTGTAGAAGAGGCTGACCAGCCTGTGGCGGCTCTGGAGCGGGAATTGGCATCTACAAAAGAGCGCCTTCAGACGACGATTGAAGAATTACAGACCTCCAACGAAGAGCTCAAATCGACCAATGAAGAGTTGCAGTCTACAAATGAAGAGCTGCAGAGCACCAACGAGGAATTGGAGACATCAAGAGAGGAGCTGCAATCTACGAATGAGGAGCTGGAAACAGTCAACGCAGAGCTTCGGGACAGGGTAGATGAATTATCAAAGGCACACAATGACCTCAATAATCTTCTTGGCAGCACTGAAATCGGCGTTCTTTTTCTGGATACAGACCTGCATATCAAAAGATTCACACCAGCGGTGACGACAATATTCAACTTAAAAAATGGGGATGTCGGTCGTCCGATCAGTGATATTACGTCAAAAATGACCTATCCGAATCTCTCCGGCGATGCTCAGCGCGTGCTCGATACTTTGCGGGTTAAAGAAACTGAGATACAGGCCGACGACGGTAAGTGGTTTTCAATGCGTATTTTACCCTATCGAACGACAGAGAATGTGATTGATGGGCTTGTTCTTACTTTTATGAGTATAGACCAACTGAAAGAGAGGGAGCAACTGATGAGGCGTCTGGTTGCCGTAGTTGCCGACTCCAACGATGCTATCACGGTCCATGAATTGAATGGCGAAATTACCGCCTGGAACAAAGGTGCAACAAAAATGTATGGTTATACGGAGGCGGAGGCACTACAGATGAACATCGCAGATATCGTTCCCAAAGACAAGAAGGGTGAGGAGCTCGAATTGATCAAACAAATCAAAAAGGGTAAACCTGTAAAATCTATTGAAACAAGGCGTGTAACAAAAGATGGACACATCCTTAATGTTTGGCTGACGGTCACCAAACTTGTCGACAATAAAGGCAATGTTGTCGCTGTTGCAACAACCGAGCGAGATATCAGCGAAATAAAGAATTTAACGAAATTGACCGGAGCCCGTCGGTAGGACAAATAAAAATACGGATAAAGAACAGTCCGAAAGGATTATGCGATGGAGCGCGATACAGGTCGTTCACGACAAGTCAGCGAACTGCGAAAGCGGGCGGAGAAGAAGGTTAAGCGACAAATAGTAAAACTGCGAGGCCGGCCGTCCATGGATAGCGATCAACTGATACATGAACTGCAGGTTCATCAAATCGAGCTGGAAATGCAGAATGAAGAGCTTCGCAGGGTGCAACTGGAACTGGAGGAGTCACGTAGTAAGTATTTCAGCCTGTTCGACCTTGCGCCTGTCGGCTATTTTACCCTTGATGAAAACGGCCTGATACTTGAGGCAAATCTTACCAGCGCCGAGCTACTGGCTCTGGAGAGGTGTGATCTGATAAAAAGAAAATTTTCCCATTTTATTACACAGGATTCCCAGGATGTATTCTATTTACACTGCAAACAGGTTCTTCAAACCAAAAGAAAACAAACCTGTGAGTTGAGACTAAAAAGGAAGGATAGCAGTGAATTCTATGCAGAACTTCTAAGCATATCCTGCCAGGATCCGGAAGGTAACTTTAGCCAGTTTCGAATAGCAGTAACCGACATTACTGAACGCAAGCGTGCGGAAGATGCACTACGGCGGGCCCAGGAGCAGCTTATCCGTAAAGAGAAGTTGGCCGTGCTGGGGCAGTTGGCGGCAGCGGTGGCCCATGAACTGCGCCAACCACTGGCGGTAATCAGCAACGCCGTGTACTACCTCAAGACCATCCTTCCTGACCCCGATGAGACTACAAAGGAATACCTGGAGATGATTTCCTCAGAGATCCGTGACTCAGAGAAGATTGTGTCGGACCTTCTGGACGTCGCGCGTACCAAACCCGCCGAAAGAGAGCAGATAGCGGTTTGCGACCTGGTTGCTCAGGTATTGGAGAAGAAACCGCCGCCTGAGGATGTGAAAGTAACCACTAAGATAGCTGCAGACCTGCCGACCGTGTTTGTGGATTCACAGCAGATGGGTCAGGTGCTGATAAACCTGATTACCAATGCCTTCCAGGCTATGCCGGAAGGAGGCACGATAACCTTCAATGCCCAGGCAGAGAAGGACAAAGTGCATCTCTTTATAACTGATACGGGTTGCGGTATCTCTGAGCAGAGCATGGAAAAGCTCTTCGAACCGCTTTTCACTACCAAGGCTCGGGGTATTGGACTTGGTTTATCAGTATCCAAGAGTCTGGTGGAAGTCAATGAGGGTAGTATTAAGGTTGAAAGCGAAGAAGGTAAAGGCAGTACCTTCACAATTATCCTGCCAGGCAAAGAGGTGCAATTATGAACAAAATGTTGCGCATCCTAATCGTAGATGATGACCGCATGATGGTCAAGACCCTTCAGGACATCCTCAAGGTGAAGGGCCACCTGGCCGAGGGTGTTTACTCCGGCTCTGAAGCTGTGGATAAGATTAACGCCGGTCACTTCGACTGCATCCTGACGGACATCAAGATGCCGGAGATGAATGGGATGGAACTCCACCGAGCTATAAAGGCGATGCAACCTGATTTACCGGTGGTGTTAATGACTGCCTACGCCACTGACAAGCTGGTTGAGGAGGGATTAGCTGGAAGAGCAATAGCTTCTCTGACCAAGCCGTTGGACATGAACCGGCTGCTTCGCTTCTTTTCTGCTCTGCGAGAGGAACGCACCGTTGTAATCGTCGACGACGATCCCCTGTTTTGTAAGACTCTCGGAGACATACTACAAGGGCGAGGCTTCACAGTTACTCAGATTACCGACCCTCACAGCGTAATGGAGAAACTCAGGCAGGATGGACAAATCGTGCTTTTGGATATGAAGTTGAATGGCATCAACGGTTTGGACGTCATCAGGAAGATCAGAGAGGAGTATCCTCGCCTGCCGGTGATCCTTATGACCGGCTACCGGAAAGAGATGAACGCGGTGATAGAGGCAGCCATGAAGATTAGCGCCTACACCTGCCTGTACAAGCCATTCGAGATTGAGGAGCTTATCCAAATCCTGACCGAGATAAACCAGGCGGAGATGGGAAGAATTTTGGCTGAGCCTGCCGGGAAGAGAAAATTGAGGTATATGAGCACTGAAAGTAAAAGTTTCAGTGGGTTCGTTATGCACCAGGAAAGAAACACGTAGGCGATAGGAGGCTGCATCAATGGCAAAAGACATAGCGAAGGAACAAAAATTTCAGGAACTGCGAAATCGGGCGGAGAAGAAGGTTAAGCGGCAAATAGTGAAACTGCGAGGCCGGCCGTCCATGGATAGCGCTCAACTGATGCATGAACTGCAGGTTCATCAAATCGAGCTGGAAATGCAGAATGAAGATCTCCGCAGCACCCATTTGGAACTGGAGGAATCACGTAGTAAGTATTTCAGCCTGTTCGACCTTGCGCCTGTCGGCTATTTTACCCTTGATGAAAAGGGATTGATCCAGGAGGTTAATCTTACAGGCGCTGAGCTGCTGGGTGTCGATAGGCGCTCTCTGATAAAAAGAAAATTTTCTCATTTTATCACCCGGGATTCCCAGGATGTGTTCTATTTACACTATAAAGAAGCTCTTCGTACAAAGAAGAAACAAACCTGTGAGTTGAGACTAAGAAGGAAGGATGGCAGTGAATTCTATGTAGAACTTCTAAGCATATCCTGCCAGGACCCGGAAGGCAGCTTTTGCGACCTTCGAATAGCGGTAACCGACATGACAGAGCGTGAGAAAGCAAAGCAAAAAATGCTGGAGTATCAGTCGCAGCTAAAATCCCTGGCGTCGCAACTGACGATGGTTGAGGAGCGTGAAAGGCGGCGTCTTGCAGAATTGTTACACGACCAGGTCGGCCAGCCTCTTGTTATTTCAAAGCTGAAGCTTGATGTGCTTTGTGAAAATATCGGCTCAGACGAGGCCCGTAAAGTATTGCAGGAAGACAGCGCCCTCCTCGGCCAGGTTATTAAAAACATCAGGTCGCTGACCTTTGACTTGAGTTCTCCTATATTGCATGAGTTAGGTATCGAGGCGGCTGTAGAAGAATGGCTTCGTGAACAAGTGCAGGTAAAGCATGGCATCCGTACCTGTTTCGAAGGCGATGGACAAACCAGGTTTTTAGATGAAGATATTCGCGCCCTTTTGTTCCGCAATGTCAAAGAGTTGCTTATTAACGTTGTCAAGCATGCGCACGCGATGAAGGTGAAAGTCTCTATCTGCAAATCCGGCAGTCAGGTAGAAGTTACCGTCGAAGATGACGGAGTTGGATTCGATCCTGTGGAGACTATGTCAATGGCGGCCGGAAGTGGCAAATTCGGACACTTTAGTATTCGGGAACGATTGGAAAAGTTGGGCGGACATTTCGTAATTGATTCTGCACCGGGCCATGGGTGCAGGGCTATCATGAATGTTCCGGTTAAGAACGAGAAAAAATAGTGCGGAGAAGAAAATGAGCATAAGAATTTTAATAGCCGATGACCACGGGATTGTACGCCAGGGCCTCCATTCGCTACTTGAGCAAGAACGGGACATGGAGGTAGTCGGCGAAGCCGAGGACGGCCGAAAAGCGTTAAGCCTTGTGCGGGAACTTGGCCCGGACATTCTCGTCATGGATATTACTATGCCAAACTTGAATGGGGTCGATGCAACCCGCCGAATAGTATCTGAATTTCCCGGTGCCAAGATAATTGCCCTGTCAATACACTCCGGTAGACGTTTCGTGGCCGACATGCTGAAGGCCGGCGCATCAGGTTACGTAGTGAAAGAATGCTTGGCCAGGGAAGTTGTTCGGGCGATTCGGATCGTTGCTGCCGGGGGCAAATATCTGAGCCCCGACGCAACTACTGCGGTGGTGGATGACTACGTGAAACCTTCGGTTCCAATCGCCGGTTCTGCCCATGAAAAGCTCTCAGGAAGAGAATGCAAGGTGCTTCAGTTGCTGGCTGAAGGCAAGCCTATGAGACAGATTGCTTTAGAGTTGAACGTAAGTCCCAAGACTATTGAAGCAAACCGTCATAAGATCATGGAAAAGCTGGACATCCACACTGTGGCAGGACTAACTAAATATGCAATATGCGAAGGGCTGACCTTGCTCGAGCACTGAGTGCTGCGAGCCTGACGGCCACCAGTCTGCAGGTATTAGGAAACCGCATTATCACTATTGATACAACGTTTTGCTGTTCTCATCCCGAAGTAAATTCTTTTGGAATCCGCTTCAAAAGCTCAAGAAAAACGGGGCGAGGTGCCGATATGCGCAAGTATATTATTTAAAATGGGGTCGTATTAGTCCTACAGCAGGATTTTGCTTGCCCGATAATTGGGGGTTATATGTCAGATAGTAGATTCGCAGGCGTATATTTAGGAATATCCTTTCTACTTTTTTTGTGATTCAACCGAAAAAAACCTCCCCAATGTAGCTTCGGGCGGGATAGAGATTTTTGGGGGCGCAGATAGGTCAATGAGCTATTGACTCTACAAAGGCTATTTTAGAATGACCAGCTTTGCCTTGCCCCAGGGTGGCGTCCGTCACGGAAGAATCGTATGAAAACCGCGCAGCAATTTAACGTTGACCAGATATGGGAGCATTTCCACAAGAGCGGTGCTGACCACTGCCGCAATTTACTCATGGAACATTACAGGGAATTGGTAAAAGATACTGCTGAATGGTTACATAGCAAATTACCTGATAAGATTGAATTGGACGACCTTATCAGTGCGGGCATGTTTGGTTTAATGGACGCTATCAAAGCCTTTGACCCTACCAGAGGTGTAAAGTTCGAGACGTATTGCTCGCCTCGCATAAAAGGTTCCATTCTTGATGAACTGCGGAGTATGGATTGGGTGCCACGGTTAGTCCGCGCCCGTGCTAACCAGCTCACAAAGGCCACACAGTTGCTTAAGACACACCTTGGACGCAAGCCCACCGAAGAAGAAATTGCTGAAGAATTAAATGTGGATTTGGAGGAGTTTAACAAACTCCGGCAGAATGCCAACGCTGTCAACTTAGTGTCATTGGATACTACATATAGTGATAATGACAGCGAAAAAAATGTCCAGGAAATAGATGTGATTAAGGATAAAAAAAGCCAGGATCCTGTGACCAAAGTTCAAAAGCAAGACCTGAAAAATGTGCTTACCAAGGGTCTGACGTCGGCTGAGCAACTGATTATTGTTTTGTATTATTATGAAGAGATGAACATGAAGGAAATCGGCAAGACGCTGGGTTTATCCGAGTCCCGCGTCTCACAAATGCACTCGTCCATCATCGCGCGTTTAAAAGCGCAGATGAGCAGTCGAAAAAAGGAATTTGCCGTTAAGTAGTTCGTGAGTCCTACCTGCTCAAGGTCGTTGGAATAGACCTCATAATCGCTGAACAGCAGTGAAAGGAATAGCAGTTTGGGGTTTTAAAACAGAGAGCATATTTTGGGGCGCTATTAAACAATGGGTTCCAAAAAGCAGGAAAACGAGGTCCGCAATAGTAAAACTAACGTCCTGATTGTGGATGACGATGATGGTCTTTCCGCTCTTATGCAAAAGTGCCTGCGGGCTGAAGGTTTTCGAACCGCCCGAACCACCACCTGTCCTGAAACACTTGACTGGTTCAAAAACAACCGTGCCGATCTGATGTTGCTTGACCATAAATTGCCGGACACTACAGGGAAACGGTTACTTAGGCAACTTGTCAAAGAAAACTACACCATACCCTTCATTGTCGTTACCGGTTATGGTGATGAGCGCCTGGCCGTAGAAATGTTAAAATGTGGAGCGAGAGATTATATAAGTAAAGATATGGCTCTGCTGAAGGTACTCCCGACGGTTGTTTCTCGAACGATTAGACAAATTAAACGGGAAAAAAAACTGGCAGAGGCGGAGAAATACTTAGAGGAGCTGGCCAAATTTGCTTCTGAAAGTCCCTTTATGGTAACGCGTATAACCCGCGGTGGAACGATATTGTATGCCAATGATGCCGGCTTAACTTTGCTGAGACAGTGGAGATGCAAAGTCGGTGATACCGTGCCGGGAGATTGGCATAAATTAATCGATGAAGCTCTCGATTCGAGCTGTACGAAGGTCACAGAGGCTAAATACGGTAGCCGTATTCTCTCGTTTGTCATTGTGCCGGTTACTAAGGCAGGTTACATCAATATATATGGCCGTGATGTGACAGAATATAAAATAGCCGAGGATAAGCTCAAAAAACTAAATGAAGATCTTGAGAAGCGTGTAATTGAGCGAACAGAAAAATTGACGGCAGCCAATAAGCAATTGTTACAAGAGAACAAGGAACGCAAGCGTCTTGAAAAACAACTCCTGGATGTTATCGAGAGAGAGCGTCGATGGATTGGTCAGGAACTACATGACAGTATAGGCCAGCAACTGACAGGCATTGAATTCATGGTTGAGACCCTGCAGCACATGCTGTCCGGCAAGTCGTTGAATGAAGCATCGTATGCGGCAAAAATAAGCACACTTGTGAACCAGGCAGCAAAACAGATGCGTGAATTTGCAAGGGAGCTTCATCCTGTAGATTTGGATGCAAGCGATTTGATATCGGCAATAGAGGAACTGGCTGCAAGTACAGAGCACTTGTTTGGTATCTCCTGCACTTTCAAACATAGTGAATCTGTCTCTGTCAATGATACTTCAGTAATAAGTAATCTCTATCGAATTGCTCAGGAGGCTATTACTAATGCATTCAGACATGGCGAAGCAAAGAATATCCTGATTAAATTGACTTCTAATAGGCGCATCTCGATGTTGACGGTTAAAAGCGATGGTCTCGACTTTCCGGAAGATCGGCCTACAAGTAAAGGTATGGGATTGAAGCTAATGACCCATCGTGCTGAGATAATCGGCGGCTCACTTAATATTCGTAGAGGTATCAATGGAGGGACAACCGTAACATGTGTGTTTCCAATTAAAAAAGACACTGACGATAATAGAGAGGATGATTATGACTAACAAAGAACAACCAAACAAAACCGACAAAATCAAGGCAAAGGTTATTATTGTTGATGACCATCCTATAGTTCGGGAAGGACTTACTGATCTTATCAACAAGGAAAAAGATCTCGTTGTTTGCGGGCAAGTCGAGGATGCTCATCAGGCGATGGAAATTATCAAGGCAGAAAAGCCGGATATAGCTATTGTCGATATTTCCCTTAAAAAGAGAAGCGGCATGGAACTGATAAAGGATATCCAGGTTCGATATCCCAGCCTGCCTATTCTGGTCCTTTCAATGCACGATGAGTCGTTATATGCAGAACGTGCTCTTGGAGCAGGAGCAAAAGGTTATATAATGAAGAGCGAAGCCACTAAAAAAGTTGTGCTGGCAATCCGCAAAATCCTGCGAGGCGAGCTTTACGTCAGCGATAGAATGACGACAAAAATAATGCGTAAATTAGTTGCAAAGGAGCTTGACACCGATCTTTCTCCGATAAAGCTCCTGAGCGATCGTGAGTTAGAAGTGTTTAGTTTATTGGGTCATGGTCATGGAACGCACCAGATAGCCGAGCAACTGCACTTGAGCATAAAAACAATTGAGACTCATCGGTTGCGTATAAAGAAAAAACTGAACATCGATGGTACAACTCAATTCCTCCGTCATGCTTTTCAGTGGGTTGAAAGCCAGGGCTGAAGTAAATTTTACCACGACTTACGGTCACACCTTTCGTATCCACTCTTTCAACTCTTACGCTGATACCTTCATATCTGTTACAAGAGCGTTTTTCTTTGTTGATGTGTACTATAAGGGATTACCCTACGCAAACAAGAGTACTCGACTGACAGGGAAAACAGTTTTCACCCGACCATGAAAGCTGAAGTTTTTGTTGTTCCTAAGCCGAATAAAATTATTGTATGTTTTTAGAATGGGGTAGAACGAGAATTTTCGATAACAAACACCAAAAGCTTAGAACTGCAAAGCACTCGGTCAAGGCGCCTGCTTCTCATCCTAAACCGAGCCAGGCAGTTCTTTCAGCAAGATGACCGGTAGTCCTGATAGGAAACGAACGCAGCAACAAAAAGGCAATGTTAATATGACTTAGTTGAACAAGCAGGTTGTTTACCTGTGACAATCTCAGTAAGAATAAATTAGCCAAAAAGATAATGAATGAGACGAAAATATCCCACTGTAATACCAAAAACGGATTTAAGATATTGATTGCCAGTAACCGCCCGGTCATGTTTCACAAACTGGTACAGCTAATCAACCACGAATCTGATGTTATTGTATGCGATGAAGCCGAGAATACAGCTCATGTTTTGGACACTATTGAGAGACAGCAGTTTGATTTGGTTATTGTTGATATTCCCTCGAATATCACATGTGATAGTAAAATAATTGAAAATATAAAATTACGAGAACCCAATGCGGCCGTCCTGGTACTTTCCATGGACGACGAGTTGCTCTATGCTAATTGCGCCTTTCAGCCGGAAACTGGGAGGTATGTTATAAATCAGGAAGCAAATGAACAAATCACAAGGGCAATCTGCGACATCAAATCCTTATTAAAAAGTAGGATTTTTGGATTTACCGTTTTTGTTAAAGTTGAAAGAGGTTTGGTTTATGCACATGAAAAAACCAAATAGACCGGCCGCAAAATTTCGTCGGACAACAAGTATGAAGTCCTGTCCTGAATGTAATGCGCCGAAGGCAGGAGCAAACCAATGGAATTAAAATGGTTCTTTCTTAGTGTGGTACGAATGCAGCGGAGACAATTGTGATGTACAATGGCTCCAGATAATATCTCAAAATAGTTCCGTTATGGGGGTACTTAAAAATGTATCGTTTAAATATGAAAAAGAAGATCGCATTTATTGCTTCATATGCGCCGAGAAAGTGTGGAATTGCAACTTTCACCTCTGATCTGATCAAAAATGTAAGGCTGGCCGGTGGTAGCGAATTTGAACCAATAGTAATTGCTATGCAGTCAGAAATTGACGGTTGTTTCAAGAAGAAGCCTATAGCACTCAATATTCGCAAAGATGTCCCCTATGATTATATTTCTGCAGCCGACTATATTAATTTTAGTGATGTAGATGTTGTGTCTGTCCAGCATGAGTTTGGATTGTTTGGTGGTAGGGGCGGTGCGTATATAAAGCTTTTACTCGAAAGATTGAATAAGCCGATAGTAACGACACTGCACACAGTTCTTGAAAAATCCGAGCCTAAGTATTTTAAGTCCTTAATTGATGTGTGCGAGATGTCAGACAGAGTGGTGGTTATGAACAAGCGCGGTGTCGAAATGCTGAGGGATATTTACGATATACCGGAGCGAAAGATAAAGCTGATTCCGCACGGCATACCGGATTTGCCTTTTGCAGACAGCGATTACTATAAACGTAAATTGGGTATAAACGGCCGGAGAACAATTCTAACTTTTGGCCTGCTTAGTAGAAACAAGGGCATTGAAGTTATGCTCAGAGCTTTACAGAGAATCGTCAAAGCCGACCCATCTATTCTTTATATGGTTTTGGGCGCGACACATCCTGAGGAACTGCGTCGCGAAGGTTTATCTTACGAAGTTGAGCTTAGAAAAATGGTCATGGATTTTGAATTGGAGAGAAACGTTGTTTTCCATAATCGCTTTGTAAGCGATGAGGAGCTGTTTATGTTTCTTGGTGCTGCCGATGTTTACGTTACTCCATATTTACATAAAGAGCAGTTGACCAGCGGTACGTTGGCCTTTGCGGTAGGCACAGGTAAAGCGGTTGTTTCCACTCCATACTGGGCTGCTCAGGAGTTATTGGCCCAGGGCCGGGGCAAGCTGGTTCAATTTGGTGATTCTAAACATATAGCTCAGTCAGTAATAGGACTGTTTCGCAATAAGTCCCTTATTTCCCGAATGAGAAGGCGGGCATACGAGTATGGTAGGTCAATAACCTGGCCTAAGGTTGGACAGGCTTACTGGAAGCTCTTCGGGCTTGGTACCTCTGATACCGAAGACCGATTCGCGAGAATGTAAGGTACTATCTTGTTAATCAGTAGCAAAAAATTAGTTTATACAGGAGTTTGATTGCAAATTTCAGAAATTTCTCAATTTTTTTTGTTAGCTATGCCGAAAAAGCAGTATTGGGGCTGTACTACGTCATGTTATATGTTCGAACCGGAAAACGCCGGGTACATTTTGATAAGAGGTATGATTGAATGGGGGTCAATATGGATAACAAACCCACGAATATATTGTTAGTCGAGGATGATTATACAACCCGTCGGTTAGTAGAAAAAGTCTTATCAAGGCCGAATCAAGACTTTAAGTGTGCACTCGAAACCGCTTCAACCCTCTCGAGTGCTATCAAGCAACTTCACAAACAGCAGTTTGACAACATCCTGCTCGACCTGGGCCTGCCAGACAGTAGTGGCATTGAAACTGTCGAAAAGATTCACAATTCCAGTCCGGAAGTGCCTATCGTTGTGCTCACGGCGACGGATGACAAAGAAATGGAACTTGAGTCTATAGGGCACGGTGCGCAGGATTACCTCGTAAAGGGAACAGATGCCTGGGAAAAGCTTGTTCCCCGCATTCGCTATACTATCGAGAATAGAAGGGCTGTAAAGGGGCTGGTAGGCAGCTACAGACATTTTAGATGGATCGTCCATGACTGCCCGAGTGCAGTCGTTTGCATCTCAACTCAAGGGCAAATTCTCGACTTCAATCATAAAGCCGAGCGACTCTGGCACTGCAAGAAAGAAGATGTCATCAGTAAGAATTTCTTTACCCTGTTTGTCTTGGATGACGATAAGGAAAACCTACGCGCTGACATTCAAAGAGCACTCTCCGGCGAACCATTCAAAAATACCAAAACGAGCCTCACCCTGGCAGACGGCACTAAATATTCATTGTTCTGGAATTTGGATCGCCTTGGAGATGGAGAAGAGGAAAGTACGTCAGTTATAGCTGTTGCCCATGCCGTCGCCCAAAAAACTCCGATCAAGAACGATTTCTTTCTGATTCCCGGCCTTGCCTATAATCCCAACTTTGAAGATACGGTAAATATGGTCTTGAACAGCCTTTGTGAAATAATGGAAAAGATTGATGATGCTACCAACCTTGCCGAAGTGGTTTCCATGAGACGCATAAACAAAGGCCTGTATGAGACCAATTATAATCACGAACGGATACCACACAAAAATAATGCTGCTATAGAGCGCCTGGTTTTAAGTCTAATGGGGCCCGAGGATCTTAGCTCTTAAGTTAAATCTTTATTCTTGTTTGTGCTTGCAGCATGTAACGGGTGTACAAGCAGTATGGAAAATGTGTTGACATCTCAAGAGTACGTATAGAAGCAGAAAGGACGAGCAGTGGTAAGTGAAAAAATGACGTTCGAACCGCAGGATTCTGTTGAGGAGCTTATCAAAATCCTGACCGGGATAAACCACGCGGAACTGAAAAGGGCTCCGGCCCATACTGCAAGAAAAGAGAATGTCGTCTATGACCACAGAAAGTAAAATAATCATTGTAGATGATGATCCCAAGCTTAGGAAAAGCCTATCCGACATCTTAAAAGTAAAAGGTTATACCTGTATTGCTGCCGCCAAGGGCAAGGTAGTCATGAATAGAGTCCAGGAAGAGAAACCGGCAGCGGCTCTTATTGACCTTAAGCTGCCTGATATGTCCGGCTTAGAGGTGTTGCGGGAGATCAAAAAACACTCGCCTGACACAGAATGCATAGTCCTCACCGGTAATGCCTCACAGGCGTCGGCCATCGAAGCAGTTAACATGGGCGCCTATAGTTATGTGCAAAAACCCTACGATGTGGAGCAACTGTTGGTGACTATCCGCCGGGCAATTGAAAAGCGTGAGGCACAGGTAACGTTGCGGGAGGATGAGCAAAAACTCGCGGGAATTGTCAACTCGATGACGGATCATATGGCCATGATAGACGAGCAACATAATATTGTGTGGGCTAACGATGTTGCGAAACGTTCATTCGGGCCAGATCTAATTGGAAAAAAATGCTATGCTGTTTACCATGGGTGCGAAAAAGCCTGCAAGCCATGCATTGTGGAGAATACTTTTAAAGATGGCAAAATACATGAACATGAAACAGAAGTTATCGGAACCGATGGACAAAGAATAACTCTCTGGTGTACCTCCAGCGTGTCTGCGTGGTACGGAGACGGGCGACCGAAGTTGGTGATAGAGACTTCCCGTGACATCTCCGACCGCAAGAAGGCGGAAGAGCAACTTGTAAGGCTTAATGAAGAGCTTAAATCGTTAGTGTATGTTACATCGCATGATTTGCGATCTCCGCTGGTTAATATTCAAGGTTTCAGCCATGAATTGTATCAGAGTTGCAGCCTGATACGCTCAGCTCTTGAGGATAAGGGGATAGCTGCGGACATGGAAGAACAGGTGAGGATTGCTTTGAATAAAGATATTCCTGAGGCGTTGGAATTTATTTCGGCCAGTGTGAAAAAAATGGATTCGCTGCTGTCAGGATTGTTGAAGCTTTCTCGACTGGATCATGTAGAGATATGTATCAGAACGTTAGATATGAATGCAGTTCTGGCCGATATTGTTAATAACATGGAATATCGGATAAAGCAAGTGGGGGCGACAGTGGAAATTAAGTCGCTGCGGCCTTGTCTCGGTGACCCATTACAGATAAATCAGCTCTTCTCTAATCTTTTGGATAATGCTTTGAAGTATCTTGATGACCGTCGGCCGGGCTTGATACAAGTTTACAATAGTGAAACTAAGGATGGTCAGAATATTTATTGTGTACAAGATAATGGAGTTGGCATTCATCCTGAACATCAGGGTGAAATATTTGAGATATTCTATCAGCTTAACGCCAGCAGGAAAACCGGAGAAGGACTTGGCTTGACTATCGTAAGACACATTCTCAAAAGGCATAATGGAAACGTGTGGGTGGAATCAGAGCTTGGAAAAGGGAGTACATTCTTTGTCTCTTTGCCGAGAGCTTTCGTAAATGTTCCCAAGACTTCCTGTTCTAAGGTACAACAAAATGAAAGAAGATATGATTATTCTTATTGTTGAAGATGATATAGGTCACTTTGAGCTTGTTAAGAGACACCTGTGGCGCAGTTGTGTCGATAGTGATTTCTTACATTTCAAGGACGGCCAAGAAATATTGGATTTTCTATTCAAAGGGCAAGATGAAGTAAAATGCGAGGAAAAGAGTCGTTATCTCTTGCTGCTTGATATTCGGATACCCAAGGTTGACGGTATAGAGGTCCTTCGTAAGATTAAGGAAAATGAAGAACTGTTAAAAATTCCCGTGATTATGCTGACAACAACAGACGAGCCAAGCCAGATTGAACGATGCTACGAATTGGGTTGCAGCTTTTATATGGTCAAGCCAACCGATTATAATGAGTTCATGAAAATGGTGGAAGATTTAGCCGCAATTCTTTCTGCGGAGTGGTTAAAAGTGCCATCGATCGATAGAGAACGCATCATCTTAGCCGACACGGGCCGAGTAGCAATTACCTGCTCCCGTTCACCTGCCCCACGAAAACTGGTTCGGTTGTGAAGAAGGATATACCAATTTATAGCGTCACATCTTTGGGGCATTATAAACTATAGCCAAGTGTCCGCCATCTGTTCAGCACCTCATAAATCCAGCATCTGTGACGAACTGCGTCCCAGCCAGGCAAGTGCCTTGCGATAAGCAATATTATGGTTTGCACAGAGACTTTCAAAGTGGTGACGGAAGGAATGTAATTTGTATTGTCTGGGCATCTCCAACTTACAAATTTGATACAATTCTTTCAATCGCTTGAGCAGATATTTGACCTTTGCTGATTTTTGCCTTCGCCGGCATCTCAATAACCTTTCTATATTTCTTCTGTATGCTGCCCGTTATATTTTGCCTGCAGCAATATCTGCTATTATGTCTTTTCCTGCCTCTTTCCTGTCAAGTCCCATCTGGTAGATTCTTCTGGCAAAGCCGCTCATCAGGTTCTCTACACCCTTAAACGGCCCTATGATCTCTACACCCGATTCTGTGGTTATTTCAAATTCCATTAATTCCTTCTTGTGCATCGAACCCCTCTCTTTCAACGCATTAATAATCCTGTGCATTCGGCCATCCAGTTCCACATATTTTAGAATGATAATATTGTCACTGGCGGTGGAAAGGTGTGTTTCGGTTATTTCTGTTACTCCCAAAATCTGGGGACTAGTATTAGTAAAAACCGAGGTAACATCGTGACTTTTCAAAAAGGCATTCAGGCTAATTACGAATGTCCGGAATTTCCGGTCGTTATAAATCCTCTGAATGTCCGAAATCGAATCAAAGACAACTCTCTTTGCCTTATTAGCTATGACCAGATTCTGTATCATCTGCAAATATTGCTCTGCCCTTAGGTCTTCAGGATAGCAGCAAAGCAACTTTACAATCCCATTATCCACATATTTTTTCAAGTCCCAGCCAAAGGATGCGGCATTTCTGTATAGCTGGTTGGGACTTTCCTCAAATTCGATGAGAAGCGATTTCTCTCCGCGTTTGGCTCCTTCCATAATAAAGTGTAATGTGGCAACCGTTTTTCCCGAACCTGAGGCACCCGTAATCAAGGTAGTAGAATTCTTATATACCCCCCCATAAAGCAGATCATCCAATCCTTTGATTCCGAAGGATATTTTTTGCGAAAATCCTTTTCCTGTTAGCTTTGGCCTGGGCTTGGGATAAATGTTAATTCCTTGAGCACCTACATACAAAGAAGCTTCTTCGGAATCGTGGAATAAACCGCGGAATTTGAGGATTTCAACGGTTCGTTCCCTTTCTCCATATGAATTCAGACGATTATGCAGAAGTATCACGTTGTCGGAAACGAATTCCTCAACGCCGTAACGGCTGATTTGTTCGTCTTCGACTGGTTTTTCTGCTGTCATGATACATGTTACATTGCTCTTTTTAAGGTTGACAGTAAGCTCATGTAACTCCCGCCGGATAATCCCAGAATCCTGATAATGCGTGAAAAGAGCCGATACTGAATCAATCACGACTCTTTTGGCTTTTATCTTCTTAACGGCATGGGCAATTCTTGCCAGGAAGGCACCTAAATCATATTGGCCGACCTCGACACTGCTGGAATAATCCGGAGAAGCATCCACAAAAGCCCACTTGTTTTCTTTTACCAGCTTTTCTATATTCCAGCCAAAGCCTTTCACATTCCTGATGATATCCTGGGGGCTTTCCTCAAAGGTTACAAATACACCGTTCTCGCCACACTCTGTAATACCCTTATAAAGAAACTGGGAGGAAAACACCGTCTTACCCGAACCACTCGTCCCGCTGGCAAGTGTGGTCCTGCCTTTTGGTACTCCGCCATGAGAGATTTCATCGAATCCGGGTATTCCCGATGGAACTTTGTTTAATTTATTTGCCATTTTCTTGTCTCCTTATTATCCGATCGTCAGATTAAGGCCTGATAGGACCTTTTTTTTATCTGACAAATCACCAATAATTTTCCTGATCGGCGGAGGTAAAACTTTCACTAATGCGGGTGTAGCCATAATCTTATCTTTCTCAGCCAGTTGCGGATTCTTTAAAACATCGATGACCTCCAATTTACAAATATCCTTTAATCCATCTTTGAGGATGTTCTTCAAATTACCTATCGCTTTTACGGAATTAGTTGTCTGGCCTGTAACGTATAATTTTAAAACATACTTTGTTGCCATCTCTAATCTCCTTCGTTTAGTCCATAAAAACACATAGATTGACACAGGTCATTTCGAGCGCAGATTGTCCGTGTTCATCTTGTACAAAGTCAGAGTTTTTCGTTGCTGGCCGCTTCAGGTGAGGTAGTCGTTTTGTACGGTGTTGTTTTTACAAGCCCCCATATTTTCTCGTCCGGCGATATTTCAGCCACTTTTTTAACCCCCAAAAAATCCCAATTCCCTTCGTTTATCTATGTCGGGCAATCAATACCCCTTACATAAGAAAAAATTACCACACCTGAAAAAATTCTTACATTCGACAAAATTCCTGCCATTAGAAAAAGCGTTGATAGGTTCAGCTAATACCGGTCGTTCCGATAAGAAGGTCAAGAAGCCTCCGGTGTTCATCAGAGAGATTCAACTAAACTTACTCAAAGGATTTGACGACTTAAGAAAGGCAACGAGATGCACTGCTGGATTAAAAAGCCTACCCAGATTACAGGCAAAATCTGACGTGGCGATGGGGGTTTGTAAAGGGGGATTATTTGGAAACTGCCAATTAGTTCGACAGAAACATAGTCCTGATCAACCGCGTGCAGGTGAAACGCCGCTTAGGGTGACGGTGTCTGGTGAACTGACTTTGTCCGAAGTTCATTGCTCGTTTGATGACTCTTTACGGCGGGTTATTTTAATAATAGAAGGGATTGGTAGTGTTTTGGGGGCGTATTAGACACTCTGAGGGGCTTTATGAACTTAAAGAAGATACTTATTGTTGATGACGAAGAAGGTATTGTCAAGGTGGTCAAAATGTATCTTGAACATCATGACTATGAAGTCATAACTGCCAGCGAAGGTCAGGAAGGGCTTGAGAAGGCAAAAACCGAAAAACCAGATTTAATCGTACTGGACTTGATGTTGCCCAAGATAAATGGTTATAAGGTTTGCGGGCTGCTTAAGAAAGATACAAGATACACGAAGATTCCTATAATATTGTTTACAGCAAAAGCGCAGGAAAAAGATATAAAGCTCGGCGAAGAAGTCGGCGCTGATGCATATATAATCAAGCCATTTGAACCAGAAATCTTGCTTTCGAAAATCAAAGAACTTATAGGACAGTAGTGTGCACGATGGCAGTAGCTCAGAAAAAATTGCTTGGTGAAAGCCTGGTGGAAAAAGGAGTTATTACTGAGGAGCAACTCAGACAGGTAAAACTCGAGGCCAGAGCAGACGCGAAGCCCTTGCGGAAAATTCTTACTAAAAAAGGCTTAATCAGCGAGGAGGATTTAGCTGCGTTCTTAAGTCAGCAATTCAACGTGCCATTTGTCGATTTATCCAATTATCTTATTGATCCTGAGATTATTGATTTGATACCTGAGTATCTTGCCAGAAAATATCTTCTTATTCCCATTTTAAGAATAGGCAACGACTTAACCGTGGCCATGGTTGAACCCTCGGATATCTTTGCGATAGATCAACTGCATATAAAGACCGGCCTTAATATTGAATCGGCTCTAGCGGCGGAGACAGAGATTAAAAAAGCGATTGATCAGCACTACTCGGCTAAAGGAACATTAGAAGAAGTAATCGAAAGTCTTGACCGGGAAAAACTGGAAATTAAGCCCGGCCAGGAAACGGAATTGAAGAAGCTCCAGGGGATTGCCGAAGAGCCACCGGTAATAAGACTGGTTAATACGATGATTATCGAAGCAGTACATAAGGGAGCAAGTGACATCCATATAGAGCCGGAGGAAGATACACTCAGAATCAGGTTCAGACTTGATGGACTGCTCCATGAGCGTACCAGTCCACCTAAGTATCTACAATCCGCTATTATCTCTCGCATTAAAGTAATGGCTGACCTGGACATTTCTGAAAGACGTATTCCCCAGGACGGCCGTATTCAGATTAAGATGGAAGGCCGTGATATCGATATCCGTTTCTCCTGCATTCCTACTATCTATGGTGAAAACGTAGTTTTGCGTCTTCTGGATAGAAGCCGGGTAATTCTGGAACTAAAACAATTAGGCTTTTCTTCTTCTATTCTGTCTCAATATAAGAAATTGATTTCTTTCCCCCACGGAATAATTTTAGTTTGCGGTCCTACAGGTTCGGGCAAAACTACTACACTGTACACATCCCTGAACGCCATAAATTCTGAAGACAAAAACATTATTACAATTGAGGACCCAATCGAATATCACCTGGCGGGTATTCGCCAAATGCAGGTCAATCCTAAAATCGATCTTAGCTTCGCCGAGGGTTTATCCGCTGTCTTAAGGCAGGATCCCGATGTCATAATGGTGGGGGAAATTCGTAACGCCGAGACAGCCAAAGCGGCTGTTCAGGCAGCATTAACCGGCCATCTTGTCTTTTCTACTCTTCATACTAACGATGCTCCAAGCGCAGTCACCAGGCTTGTTGATATGGGAGTCGAGCCGTTTCTGATTTCGTCCTCCGTAATTGGGGTATTGTCGCAGCGACTGGTACGCACAATTTGCACCGAGTGTAAAGGTAAAGGCTGCAAAGGGTGTCTTAAGACCGGTCTTAGAGGCCGAATAGGAATTTTTGAGTTAATGAGACCAAGTGAAAAAATCAGAGAATTAATTTCCACAAAGGCTTCTGCTGACCAAATCCGCAGGGCTGCAGTTGAAGCAGGTATGCAATTACTTTGTGAAGATGGCCAAAAGAAAATAAATGACGGTATAACTACTAAAGAGGAAGTTATGCGTGTTACTGAGGAGATATAAACATTGTTTGCTTACAATTATAGGGCCAGGGATAACACGGGGAAATTGGTAAGAGGCATAATAGAAGCCCTCTCGCAAGAGGAAGTGGCGGGGAAATTAGGCCGTATGGGGTATACCCCCGTAACCATTACCGAGGTATTTTTAGGCTTGAACCTGAAGCAATTAGAATGGAGTTTTAAGCGAATAAAAACTGAAGACAAGGTTATGTTTAATGTTCAGTTGGCCAATATGCTGGATTCCGGCTTGAGTATAACAAGCAGTCTTGAAATCCTGCAAAAACAAACAGAGAACAAGAAGCTCAGCGAGGTAATAGGCAGCGTGTCCCGAGGCGTGTCGGCAGGAGAGAGCTTCTCGCAGGCTCTTGCGAAGCATCCGCGGGTTTTCCCGAATCTTTTGGTTAGTATGGTTAAGGCCGCTGAAGCCGGTGGGAACTTAGGCGGGGTCCTGACCAGATACGCTGAATTTTCTGAGAGCCAGGCGGATTTACAGCGGAAGATAAAAGAAGCTCTGTATTACCCCATAATCTTAATCGTAGCCGCTACAGGAGTAATTGTTTTTATAGCTGCTTTTCTTATTCCGAAATTCGTAGAAATATTCAATCGTGCAGGAATCAGCTTACCACTGCCCACAATCATCCTTGATAGTATAGGCACAGCTATTAGGCAATTCTGGTACGTATTTATCTTGTCGGGTGTACTAATGGTCTTCGGGCTAAGAAAATATATCAGAACTAAGACAGGCAGGTTCAGATTTGACAAAGCCAGTTTAAAACTGCCTATCATAGGGCAGATAGTTCGCAAGACTTGTATTTCCCGGTTTGCCCGCACGTTAGGCACCTTGGTCGGCAGCGGAGTACCTATTCTGGAATCCCTCAATATTGTCAGCGATGTGGTGAATAACCAGGCATTGGGCAGGGTTATAAAGCAGATGCGCCAGTCCGTAGAAAAGGGTGAAAGCCTTGCAGAAAGTCTTAAGGTCAGCGAAGAGTTTCCGGCAGATACCGTTCAGATGATCTCCGTAGGTGAAGAATCCGGAAACCTCGAAAGAATGTTATATAAGATTAGCGACTTTTATGATCGTGCCACTGGTTACAGTATTAAAAAACTGGTCACCAGTCTGGAACCGATGCTATTAATCGTAATGGGGGTAATTGTGGCATTTACAATGGCCTCTATGCTTTTGCCAATGTTTGACATGGTCAAGCTATTAAGGAGATAGAAGTCTCTATATTTCGAAAAAACTAAAGGAGAAACTAAAATGAATTGTGTTTTACTAAAGGAACAGAAAGGAGAAATCAAAATGAAAAGAGCTTTTACGTTAATAGAGCTTATGATTGTGATGGCAGTGATGGCTATTCTGGTAGGTATCGCCCTGCCGAGGTTTAAAGGTATGAGGGAAGAAGGCAATATCGCCAAGGCGCAGGGGGAACTGCGGACACTTAAGACCGCCATAGAGTCTTATGCTATACACCATGGCAATGCTTATCCCACCAGCAGCACTACGCCGTATGCGACTTATCTGGATGCGAGCGCTGCCCCTGGACCTCAACTTATCGCCTCGGTGCTTTATGACCCCTTTGCCGCCGCTAACACCGAATATTATTACATTCTGGGAAGCGGCTCAGGCGGCTCAGATTACTACGCCATATGTTCCAAGGGGCCGGATGGGACTGCGGACGTTACAGCGACAGAGGTAGGCAACGGCGCCCTTACAACAACCGAGATAGATGATGATATAGTTGCTTCCAATGCTACTCTACCATAATTGTCAGGGGATAATATAAGGCGATAAAAAGAAAGCAGGAACAGTTGTGTCCAGAGGATCGCAGATAGCAAAGGGATTTACGCTAATTGAACTACTCATTGCTATTGTCCTTATTGTGGTCGGGTTGGTAGCTTTGATGGGGATAATGAGCGTTGGTATATGCGCTGATGCTAATCTTGAGTACAGACTCACAGCGCTTAATCTTGCTAACGAAAAGATAGAGGAACTGAAAGATACTGCCTTTGGCAGCATATGCGCCGGCACCGAAACCGGAAGTGCTATTGGTTTTGACTGGGTAGATCAACGCACGGTGAGTATAGATGAACCTTACGGCGCAAATCTGCTTAAAGACGTAACTGTAACCGTACAATGGACACAGAAAGGCAGTACACAATCAGTAGCGGTGGAGACATTCATTGCTAATTATTGAGGCGCAGATGCCTGAAAACAGCCAAAATTCGGATGTCCGCATATACAAAAGGGGAGCTACACTTTTGGAAACCCTGATCGCACTTTCACTTCTTTCGGTTTTGATGGGGGTAAGTGCGTATTTGTTTACAGTGGCTCTGAAAGCCTGGGATACAGGAAGCTTGCGTACGGAGATTCGCGAGGATATGAGTTATGCGATGGAGAAAACGGTCAGAGACTTGAGAGAGATGGCCAATGCAAGTCTTGGGCAGTATAGTTTAATTGCCCATACTATTGACTTCAACGATTTAGATGGAAACTCCTTTGTACTCTATTTGTATAATGCGGATGATTCGTCTTTTGACTCTACATATAGCGAAAGCTTTTATGATTTGCGTAAAGCTAATATTAGCAGTGGTGATGACCCAGCTTCCGGAGGTGGGCTTTTGATTCTACAAGATTTAGTGTCTCCCGATACCACTCCACCGGCAACAGCTCTAAGCATAGATCCGAATGATACCCAGGTTACCCTCGACTTTGTAGTACAAAGAGGTGACGAAACAGTAAGACTTAAAACAAAGATTAGACCAAGAAATTTATGAGACTTTTTCGAACAAAACATAAATCAAAAGTAACTTACAGCAATAAAGGAACAGCTTTACTGTTCACTTTAATAGTGATGATTGTCCTGACTTCGATGGTAGGGGCATATCTTGGTTTTGTTCAAGCGAGCACAAAAAACACCGGTGCTCAAATTTCAGACTGTCAAGCCATCTACTTAGCTGAGGCAGGCTTGCATAAGGCAATATTGAATCTTATGAGGACAGTGGCTAACGGTGGTCAGGGTGAAGGTTGGACTACAACCGGTACAACCGAAAGCTTAGGTAGCGGCAGTTATACTATGGAGGTCCAACGATGGGATTGGGCACTGGCTGCAAACAACAGCACTGCTTATAGCAATTCAGAGGTAGTAGGTTTTGAAGCCGCAAAAGCTATCGACGGTACTGATGCTACATATTGGGAATCGGACGGCAAACCCCAAGGTCCTAAGCCCAAGAATCTCATCATCGCCTTTCCTTATGCGTTGACAATCAATAAAGTCCGGTTCCTAGCGCCAACCAGTGATAATACACCCAGAGACTACACATGGGGGGTTTCTACCGATGGGGTGAGTTATACAGATTTCCCCGAGGTCAAAAATAATGATAACATCGATGTGACCTATACCTTCTCTGCCCAATCCAGCGTGAATTATCTGCGGCTCAGCGTAACGAAGTCCGGTCAACCCTCTTTAAATGTAAGAGTTTCAACTGTAGAAGCCATTGGCAGTAAAATTACCGTTACCGGCACAGTTGACGGTGATAGTAGACAGATAGAAGAAACCGTCGCTGTTGATGACTCCTCCGAGGAAGCCTACGACCAGATTGATTGGAACGAACTTTGAAATGTATAAAATAACCGAAATATCAAAGTTTCTGCCTATAAAAGACAGGCTTATTGGCCTGGATATAGGAACTCGTTCCATAAAGTTAGTGGAACTTACCCGCCAGCAAGGCAGGACAGTTCTTTCGAATCTTAAGCTGCAGGAAATAGATCCTCACAAGGACAATCAAGATGGTAAAATAAATGCGCTGAGAAATTTATTTCGGGACATCAATACAAAAAAGGCAAAGATCAACGTTGTTATAAACTGCTCGGCAAGTTGTACGAAAATATCAGTCATCCCTTTAATGCCAAAATCTGAAATCCCCCAGGCCCTTAAATGGGAAATGAGGAACTTCATATCTTTCCCAATAGATAAGGCGGTTATAGATTACAAAATCCTTGAGCAAATCGCCGAAAGCGGCGTTAAAAAACTCAAAGTTGTTGTAGCCTGCTGCCCCCAGGAAACCGTTGACAGATACCTTGATTTGCTAAGCCAGGCAGGGATCAGGCCTTCTTTGTTTACCCAGCACAGCTTTGCTTTAAAAAATGTCATCAATAACCTTTATTCACAAGATAAGAAAACAGTTGCGGTTTTGGATGTTGGATATAATTTCAGTGAGCTTCTGATTTTTCAGGATGAAGAATTTGTATTTAGCCGAAAGTTGCCCGTGGCTGATCAGAATTTTACGCAGGAAATGACACAATCGCTTACATCTGATTTTGGAAAGACGGAATTGACGTTGGAAGAGGCTGAGACAATCAAGAAAAAGTACGGCCTTATTAGGTCCGGCAACTCTGAGATATTAGACGGCAAAATTAGCAGTGCACATATTGTTGCTCTGCTTCGTCCCAATCTGGAAAAACTTGTAACAGAGATTGAACGTTCTTTTGCTTTTTATCGCGAAAAAGAACAGAGTTCGGCGGTCGAATCGTTAGTTTTGCTGGGAGGAGGCAGCAACCTTAAGAATCTGGCCGAGAACTTAAACGAAAACATGGGTATTCCTGTCCAAATAGGTAATCCGGTTGCAGCGTTTGCATTAGGCGAATCCTCCTTACGCGATGATGAGTTGGAGACAACGAACAGGTTTGCTTCAGCTTTAGGTGCTGCTTTGATTCGGCCAGATGATATCAACCTTCTGCCTGTAGAGATAAAACAGCAAACCAGGCTGCTAATTAAGCGATCCTCAATTAAGGCACTTGTCACGGCAGTTTTCGTCATTTTGGTTTTAGTATATGCAGGGATGAGGATAAGGCTTGGAACTTATGATAAACGCATTGCCACAGCAGAGTTGGAACTAAAAGCCTTATCTCCCGGGATAGAAGAACTGTCAAAGCAGGCATTCATAGTAAATATCCTGAACGGACGCGTTTATTGGAGCGACGTATTGAAGGAAATATCCAATCGTATTCCTGAGTTGGTTTATCAAACTGAAATAAACGTCAAGGAAAAGACGCTTACGTTAAAGGGAGAAATTAAATCGCCGGCTCTGGTCAGGGAGCAGGTTCTTACCGGATTTATGCGTTCATTGGAAAAAGGGATCTTTAAGGAAGTTACTTTGATATCCACAAAGGATTCATCTGAAAATAAACTTAATACTTTTGAGTTAAGGTTATTGATTGAATGAAGACTGAAGCAGCAGTTGCCCATATAACGATTAGATTAAAAAAAATCTTAGAGCCTTTCAGGAACTTGTGTGTCTTATGTGCCTGCTGTGTGCTTTCTGGCCTGATTATTCTAATCTTTGTATACAGGCCGTTGATGACCAAGTTGCACGATGCAGCAAACAGACTACAGGAGGTGGAAACTGAATTGTTGAATCAACGCAATGCCATTGCTGCATTAGAAAACTCAGAGGAAGGCCATATTATACAGCGAAATGAGGTTCCTTTGGCGATCGCTGAGTTAACTAAAGAAGGAAGAGGCCTTGGGCTTAATTTTAATTCTATTTCGCCAGGCCAGTTACAAGAGACAATACAAGCCGGCGTCACAAAGTTGCCCATCAGCTTTATGATAGAATCAGAATACAAGAATTTTGGTCAGTTCCTGACCTACGTGGAAGATTTTTCCAGCAACACTGCGGAAGTGGAAAGCTTATTCATTTACCCAAGTGAAAACGATTCGACTAAATTAGATGTGAAACTCGTACTCAATCTGTATGTGGAAATATAAAATGCAACGTAACAAGAAATTAACCATTTTGATAGTGCTCGTAACAGCAGTGGTTTTTGTATGGGTGCCAAAGGGCAAAAAGGCCAATGATACTTCATCGCCTGTTTTATTGGCCAGCCTTGATCAAGACATACCAACGATAGGAGTAGTGCCGAGAAAGAGAACCGAATTCGTCGGTTGGGGCAAAGATCCATTTGCTAAACCGCAAATAGAAATAAAAGAAGAAAAGAAAGTCGCCAGCGTTTCTGATTTTAAGCTCGGCGCTATTATGTGGGGCGACAAGCCCTCAGCATTCATTAACAATTCAATAGTATCGGTTGGTGATAAAATTAGCGACAAAACGGTTAAACAGATTGAGCAAAACAGAGTGATTATAACCGACGGGATAAATAATTATATCCTGAAATTAAAAGAATGATACGAACCGAAATGACAGGGACCAAAACAATGACAAAAACACTGATTCTGCTTGTTGATGACGAGTACGACTTTAGTAAGTTAACAGCTCTTGAGTTAAAGAAACTCGGGTATGATGTTACGACGGCGGTAGACGGGCAAGAGGCCATTGATTTGATAAGAGACAATAAACCTGATTTAGTATTGATGGATATTGTACTAAAGGGGCAATTCGATGGAGTGGAAGCTGCCGAACAAATACGCTCTCGCTTCAATATTCCAGTGGTTTATCTTACCGGTCATGTAGATGACAAGACGCTGGCAAGAGCTAAAATAACAGAGCCGTTTGGATACGTGGTCAAGCCATTCGAACGTAGAGAACTAAAAGTAGCTATAGAGATTGCTCTCTACAAAGCCAAAACACAAAACCAATTAAAAGCACTAACCGAAAAACTGCGGGCCAGCACAGAAAGTTTTCACAATATAGTTATAAAGAGTCCTGACGGTATTATTGTTATTAACGTGAATGGAATCGTGCAATTTATCAATCCGATGACAGAGGTCTTTTTCGGACATAAAGCGGAGGAACTTCTGGGAGAAAAATTTAGTTTTCCTATTGTAACCAGCGAAACGAAGGAGATCAACATCATTCGCAGTAATGGCGAAAAAGGTGTAGGGGAAATGCGCATAGCAGATATACAATGGCAATCTAAGCCTGCTTACCTCGTATCCATTCAAGACATCACCGATCGCAAGCATGCAGAGGAAGCCATCAGGGAATCAGAACAAAAATTTAGGGACCTTTTCGATGGTGCGAACGATGGAATACTTCTAGCTGATGCGGAGAACAGACTATTCTATGCCGCCAATAGAAAGATTTGCCAAATGCTTGGATATACACAAGAGGAGATTATGAAGATTGCCGTTATGGACATCCATCCTGAAGAGAGCCTGCCGTATGTTATAGGGCAATTCGAAAAGCAGATGCGAGGAGAAACCGAAATAGCGATGAATCTGCCTGTGAAACGGAAAGACGGCAGTATCTTTTATGCCGATGTCAATGCCAAGCCCATTATAATATCCGGCAAAACATACTTACTCGGTATGTTTAGAGACATCACCGAGCGAAAGTGGGCGGAGGAGGCACTGCGAAAAAGCAAGGAGCAATACCAAACTACTTTCGAAAACACCGGAACAGCCACCGTTCTGATTGAGGGAAACACCATCATCAGCCTGGCCAACGCGGAATTCGAACGGCTTTCTGGATATTCCAAGAACGAAATCGAGGGGAAGAAAAGCTGGGCTGAATTTGTGACAAAAGAGGATCTGGACAAGATGTTGACGCAGCACCGGTTACGAAGGGAGAATCGGGAAACTGCCCTAAAGCAGTACGAATTCCGGTTCGTGGCAAGATCGGGTGAGATTCACTCCATCCTGCTTTCCATCGACACGATCCAGGGTACGAAGAGGAGTATTGCGTCTCTTCAGGACATAACCGATCGCAAGAAGGCGGATGAGTCTCTGCAACAGCTAAACAAAGACCTCGAGTCAACCGTCCAAGAGCTGAACCGCTCGAACCAGGAAATTGAGGAGTTTGCCCACATAATCGCCCACGATCTGAAGGCGCCGCTGCGAACAATAGGGACTTTTTCTGATTTGATATTGAGGGACTACGGTGACAGGCTTGACAAACAAGGCAGAGAATGGATCGACTTTGTCATCGGAAGAGCAAAGCGGATGAGTAAACATATCGATAGTATCCTGTCCTTTTCAGAAATCGGATATGCTCAGGAAGTAATGGAAAACGTAAACCTGAATACTCTCGTTGCCGAGGCAATTGAAAGCATTGCTCCATCAGAAAACATAAAGGTAACCGTCAACAATAAACTGCCAACTATAGTATGCGACAGAACTCGTATGCTTCAGGTATTTCAAAACCTGTTGAGTAACGCTGAGAAATATATGGACAAATCTCAAGGTCGGATCGAGATCGACTGTATTGAAGAAAACTACTTTTGGAAATTCAGCGTTTCCGATAATGGTCCGGGAATAGAAGATAAGTACTATGATAAGATTTTCAAAGCATTTCAGACGCTTCTGCCGCGAGATGAATTCGAGACTACTGGCGTCGGCCTTTCGGTGGTAAAGAGAATTGTCGAGATGTACGGCGGAAGAGTTTGGGTAGAATCAAGGCTTGGACATGGAAGCACGTTCTATTTTACGTTCCCAGCACAGGAAATAGGAATTAGCGATGCAAAGCTCGAAACCAATACTGCTCATCGAGGATGATTACACAGACAAGTTGCTTGTAAAGAGAGCGCTAGATGAGCTTAAGATTACGAACGAATTGGTCCACACTGTCAATGGCGAAGAAGCGCTAGAATATCTAAGAAACGAGGCTAATGAAAGCCCTTGCATTATTCTCGTGGATCTGAATATGCCCAGAATGGATGGCTTTGAGTTCATGAGAGTCATAAAAGCGGATGAGACACTGAGGATAGTTCCTGTTGTGGTTCTGACTACCTCCAAGGAGAAGGGAGATGTAGCTAAGAGTTTTAAACTTGGCGCTGCCGGGTATATGGTCAAGCCCCCAGATTTTAATGAATTTGTTGAAACCATCAGGTGTCTTGATTTGTACTGGAGTTCAAGTAAGTTGCCAAATGAAAATAGAGATTATTGAAAAAACGCAAACTGTTATGAATAAGGACCTGACAAAAGTCTTGCTAGTAGAGGATGATGTAGTTGACGTCCGATTAGTAGAGCGAATCTTGGACAAATTTTCAGAGCCTGTCAAATTTGCCGTTGAATCAGTTGATAGCCTGTCAGAGGCTATCGAGCGCCTGACTAACAGGGAGTACGACATTGTGATAGCTGACCTGGAGCTTCCTGATAGTAGTGGTATTAAGACTATTCAAAAGCTCAAGCAGGTTATTCCAGACACACCCATCGTGGTGTTGACCGGGGTGGGTGATGAAGAAATTGGGCTTTCTGCTATAAGAAACGGTGCATCCGACTACCTGGTTAAGGACCTGCCGTTAAATGTCTTACTGGTTCGGACCATTCGTTACGCTCTGGAGCACAGCAACGTAGAGAAGGAAGTCAAAGCACTAAGGCAGCAATTAGAGTTCATTTTAGGTGCTACAAAAACAGGTATCGATATCATTGATTCGGAATTTAACATCCGATATATCAACTCAGAGTGGAAAAAGGTGTATGGCGATCCATCTGGTAAAAAGTGCTATGAATACTTTATGGACCGAAGCGAAGTGTGCCCCGGCTGTGGAATTATAAAAGCACTAAAGACAAAGAAACCTGTTGTCACAGAAGAAGTTTTGGTCAAGGAAGGTAATAGACCCATACAGGTTACAACCATACCGTTTCAGAATGAAAAAAAAGAATGGTTAGTCGCAGAAGTCAATGTGGACATCACCGAGCGCGAGATGGAAAATAAGCTCATATTGGACACCAATCGCCGGTTGCAGGAGACCTCGCAAGAACTTTTCATGACTAAAAGGAAGGTTGAGAAGAAAGCTGAGGCACTACATGAGGCCCACGCCAAACTGGAATTGCGGGTTAAGGAACGAACTGCAAAGCTTTCAAAAGCTAATGAACTTTTAATAAAAGAGATCACCAAGCGTAAGCAGGCAGAGGAAGCACTGCACACCACCGAAGCAAATCTCCGCAAGGTTATAGTCACAAGCCCCGATGGCATCGTTATTGTCAACAGAGAGGGAATAGTGCAGTTTGTCAACCCGGCTGCAGAATCCCTCTTTGGCCGAAAAGCAGAAGAACTCATAGGGGAACTATTTGGTTTCCCTGTTGTAGGGAGCAAAGTGATAGAGGTTGATATTGTCAAACACGGTGGCGGGCCAGGAATTGCTGAAATGCGGGTGGTGGAAACAGAGTGGAATAGCCAAAATGCTTACCTGGCATTGATTCGGGATATCACTGAGCGTAAGTGCGCGAAGGAACAAATAGAGCTTGCTGCAAAAGAGTGGAGAACGACCTTTGACTCCATTACAGATATGATTTCAATTCACGATAAGAATTGCAGAATCATCAGGATTAACAAGGCTCTTGCCAACGCCTTTAGGAAAGAGCCTAAGGAGCTTATCGGCAAAACATGCTATAAATTATTCCATGGTACAAAGCAGCCTTGTCCGAATTGTCCTCATATGTTGAGCCTCAAGACCCAAAAACCAGCCACACTCGAACTTTTTGAACCACGCCTAGGTATCCATCTCGGTATATCAACCTCGCCTATACTTGATGAGCATGGTGAAGTGATGGGCTCTGTTCATATAGCCAAGAACATTACTGATCGCAAGAAGGCAGAAGAAACACTTAAAGAGGCAAACAAGAAACTAACAGAATACAGTCAGCTAAAGGATGAATTTGTCTCCACCGCTTCGCATGAACTGCGTACACCACTTTCAATAATTCAGGGCGCAATACGACTTATCCTCGACGAAATACCAGGCAATATAATCGAGGGACAAAGAGAGGTCTTAGCTACAGCAATGGAGAATGTGAAAAGACTTGGCAGGATTGTTGAATCTTTGCTCAACATATCGAGAATAGAATCCGGCAAGCTGGATTTGCATAAAACTGTTGTAAATATTTGCGAACTCATCAAAGATACCGTTGCCGACTACAAAGCTCTCTCCCAGGAAAAAGGTATCTGTCTTGATTGCGAGGTTCCTCAACGAAGCATCGATATCTGCATTGACCTGGATAAAACCAAAGAAGTTCTGATAAATCTTATTTCCAACAGTATCAAATTTACCTCAGAAGGAGGCTGGGTCAAGGTAGTTTGTGCTGAGCGAGATGGAGAAGTTCTGGTTTCTATCCAAGACTCAGGTGTTGGAATTGCGAAAGAAGATATCCCAAAGTTATTTGACAAATTCACTCAGTTCGGCAGAAAAGCAGGCCCAGGGGAAAAAGGAACTGGCTTGGGCCTTGCAATTGCAAAGAAATTAGTCGAGATGCACAGTGGCAAAATTGAAGTTCAAAGTGAAGTGGACCAAGGTACAACCTTTATTGTCTCTCTGCCGTTTGCTCCTAAAGATGCAGCAAAGGATTTGTCTGTAGAAACGGACAAACTTGTAGAAAGTACTATTACTGATAATGAGACTCATAAAAAATATAGGGGGTAAAAAATGAACGAAAATAAAAGAATACTGATTGTCGATGATGAAAACGATACACTATTTATACTTCGGAAGGAGCTGACTGCAAGGGATTATTCTGTTATTACAGCAAATAATGGCAGGGATGCTATAACGTTAGCAAAATCAATGCACCCTGACCTTATCATACTCGACGTGGCAATGCCGTACATGGATGGCGGACAGGTAGCTGAACAATTGCAGGAAGGTCTTTCAACAAGAGATATTCCCTTTATATTTCTAACCGCTCTTTTTCCAAAGAGAAAAGAAAATGAACAGAGCTGTATTGTTGCCGGCCGCATGTTCATTGCTAAACCTTATGACATAGAGAAATTACTAATCCAGATAGAAAAACTAATTATTGCTCGTCTGCCAAAAGTTTAAGGTTCACGTTTACTTGACCGAAGCGGAACAACGGCGAAGTAAAATGTTCAATGTCGTAAAAGCTGTATTAACTTATAAAAGGGTGTTAAAATGGGAATCGAAAATTGGACGGAAGTTATTGTTCTTGTGGACTTGCCTCCAGAACCGCAAATAGGAGATGAGTTAAAAACCGCCACTGAGGTTGTTCGAGACAGAGGAGATTGTGACGTGATACTCGATTTTTCCCGCGTCGATATTGTAACCTCCTCAAGTCTCTCGAAGCTATTGAGGTTGCGCAAATTACTGGATGATTATGGGCATCGGCTTGTTTTTTGCAGCGTTTCCCCCGCAACCAAAGGCATCCTTACAGTAACCGGCCTTGATGGAATTTTCGACCTTGCGATGATAAGTTCGTTACCCTGGCGACTTTGCAGATTACCGTTTAACCACCACCCAAGAGACCGTCAGGTAATAAATATGCAAGACCACCGCTTGGGACAAAAAATTAGCTGATGATGCAACAGGTTCCAGGCAACCAAATATTATAGAATATCCCATATTTTCAGTAGAGAGTTCTTGAACAAGAAAAGGTTTACACTACGTATCAAATATGAACTTAGCGGAATGATAAAAAGATTGAATTTACTTTGGCTTTCTCATATATCTGAAAGCTGTCGAGTACTCTTTATAACCAATCCGCCACTGGCAATCGTTCAATTGCCTGGCGCAGTAATGGATCAACGTTTGTGTAGATGTCATTCGTCAGTTGGGGCGTGGAATGCTCCAAAAGCCTTTGAGTCACTGCTGTCGACACACCCCGTTGGGCTAAGAGGGATGCGAATGTCTTTCGCAGATCGTGAAACTTCAGTTCATGCATTCCTGCCTTGCGGCGTATAATATCCCACTTCTTTGGGGAGAATCGGTCTGCAAAAAGCGATTCCTGTCCGTCTGGAAGTGTAGCAACATAGTTGGACAGTTCTGTCATGATCTGTCCAGGAACAGGGCGTTCCGCCATAGCTTTCTTTGCTTTGCGGTTTTGAGTCGTGATTGTATTCCGGCCGAAGTGGATATCTCTGATCCGAATGGCTTCAATATCGCCGCGACGAAGCCCTGTTGTTATTGCCAGCAAAACTCTTAACAGCAAAGTCGGGTACATGGACACTTGATCAAATCCCGCACCTGTTGGGGGGAACAAAGCAGTCACTGGTTTCTGTGCCACCTTGATCTTTTTGGCCACTAGGTCAGATGCAACATAGTGATTCTTCGCTGCCCAGTTAAGAAATGCACTTATGTTTCTTATGTCCTTATTCAGTGTGTTTTTACCCACTTCCTTGCCTCGTTCCAGTATGAATCCATCCAGACTCTTCTGAGTGACGTGCTTTGATGAACTCGATCCAACCAGTCGCTCGTAGTGACGCAGGCTCAACAGAGATTCGTAGATCGATGCGTCTTGAAGTCCTTCTACTTGTTTGGCAAAGAGGTATTCATCAACCATTTGCTGCCAGTCGACATCAAAGGTGCCTGTAAAAACATCGGAATTGAGTTGAGTGTATTTGATATGCCAGAAGTGCTCGGCCAGTGATTTATTGGGCAGTGCCTTAGCCTTTCTTTTACTGCCTTCATACCAACCAACCCACCAACCTTTGATGTTCTTTCGCTTGTATATCCATGGCTTTCTCATGATGTCTATTGTATCGGCAGTTCTTGTGGTCAAGGTCATCAACAAGGCAAAGCGATGTGATAGGGGGAGTCAGATTGAAGACATACACACACGTGGGAGGGTTATGCCTGCTGCATATACATGTTATACAATAAGTTATAGGTAGGAGCGATGAAATGACATCGGATCAAATGTCCGAGTTATCAAATGTTGGCGGCCAAAAACTCCATTTATAACTCTTTATAGAACAAATTGTTATATTTCTTGTGCTTAGAACTCATCGTTTATTGTTT